>OGNG01001042.1_pt1 | contig 13674 bp, 11 predicted proteins | sample 1573431 | NCBI WGS metagenome assembly OGNG01 (sample SAMEA2581927, study PRJEB24529) | metagenome | biome: Human gut stool | place: China | collected 2011
AGACGGTACTTATCACAGAGCGTATCATCAAAATTCATACGACTGCTACCGATAAGGACGGCAACAAAGAGCTTGAAGCTGGAAAAGAGGTAACAATCATTGATACCGTAACCTTAGAGGGCTTAGAAGTCGGTACACAGTACAAACTTGTGGGCTGGCAGATGTTGAAAGAAGAAAATGCAGAGCTTCTTATCAATGGAAAACGTGTGGAAAGTGATTACACTTTTACTGCTGACAGCGAAACTATGAAAGTGGAAGTTGCCTTTACCCTTGACGCTACTTCCCTTGACGGCAAACAGCTTGTAACTTTTGAAGAATTGTACGATTTAAGCAATCCAGACGATCCGAAGAAAGTTACCGAGCATAAGGATATTGAGGATAAGGGACAGACGATTACCTTTAAGGAAAAGCCAGAAGAACCAGAGAAACCCGAAACACCACCGACACCAGAAAAGCCTAACAGACCTAGCGACAGTCCCAAAACGGGCGACAGTACAAATGTAATGGCATTTGTTGTGATGTTGCTTGCGTCTGCTGGTGGACTGGCTGGAACATATCTTTACAAACGCCGTAAAATGAAGAAATCATAAGGCGGTAACGGTATGAGGAAAGAAAAATCACGCTCTCCGCCGAAGCTGTCAAACGGCAGACTTCCGCTTATTCTGGCTTGTCTGCCTACAACCTGCAAGAACACGGATAGTCAAGGGTGCGTAAGCATTGATTTTACCCTTTACTATCTGGGGGATTGCTGGTACTTCCCAAACCGCCAGAATAAGAAATCACAATCAATAAACTTATTAAAAATAGAAAGAAACGAGGTAAAACACTATGGAAATGAAATATGTCGTGCCAGATATGGCACAGTCTTTTGGAACTCTTGAATTTGCAGGCGAAAGCGAGCCAGTCTTTGAAAGAGATAAAAATAACCGCAGGGTCTTAGCCAGACGAAGCTATAACCTTTATTCTGACGTACAGAAAGGCGAAAATGTTGTGGTGGAAATTCCCGTGCAGGCTGGCGAAAAGCATTTCAAGTATGAACAGAAAGTAAAACTTGTCAATCCGAAGTTATACGGCAGAGGTTATGCAATCGGGGATATGGGACATACCGATTATGTGTTAGTTGCTGATGATATTGTAGCAGTTGAAGAAAAGTAAAGGAGTGAAGAATTTATGAGATTATCAAACGGGTTTGTTATTGACAAAGAGAAAACATTTGGAGAATTAAAATTTACAGCGGTGCGTGATGTGTTCTTACAGAATGAGGACGGGACACCGAGTACCCAGCTTAAAAAGCGTATCTATGATTTGAAGTGCAGTCTGCATGGTGGAATTATCCCCGTGTCTGTACCGCCAGAAGTACCGTTAAGGGAATTTCCGTACAATGCAGTCGTGGAGCTTGTCAATCCAGTAGCCGATACGGTATCACGAAAAACCTATACGGGTGCAGATGTGGACTGGTATGTAAAGGCAGAGGATATTTTTCTGTCACGATATCCGTGGAGAAACCTCGTACCCGCTCCCCGAAATTACGCTCACCCGGCCAAGGTTCCGTACAATTTATAAAAGTAGGGTCTCGGTACTCGCCTTGGTCATGGAACACGGAATAGAAGTCGAAACCTTGCGGTTGCGTTTTCAGATGCCATTTACCGACCAAAGCGGTCTGATAGCCTCCCGCCCGCATTTGCTTGGCGATATTATCCTGCTCCGGATCAAAAGAATCACTTAACGTGTAGACACCGTTCACGTGACTATAGGCTCCGGTCAAGATCGCCGCGCGACTCGGAGAAGAGATCGAGTTCGTACAAAAACAATTATCCAATACGCAACCCTCCGCAGCCAAGCGACGGATATTCTCGTTGCGGGCATATTCCCCCAACACGCCCCCGTAAATACCCCACGATTGGGAAGTATGATCATCCGATAGGATAAACAAGATATTGGGACGTTCCTCTTGCGCCGGTTTATTGGCGGCAAAGAGAGACTGCCCGTTTCCCGAAAGGCAACAGGCAGTCATTCCGATACTAATGATCGATTGTTTCATAAGTCATGACGTTTTTTCCCTTGTACTAAACCCGGTTCCCTACGTTCCGTACCCTTCATACGAGTCAAGTCATCCCCTAACTCATGGCGTTTCTGGTCCGCGATCTTCATCAATTTAGCGGCTTCCTCCGGATATTGGGTAATCACGTTATAACGCTCTCCCGGATCACGGCGCAGGTCGTACATCTCCGGCTTCATGATCTCCAGATTCGTCAACTTACCCGGCTGGCCGTCGTTTCCCGGCTCATAAGCCCCATAAGTAACGTATTTATGGGGGAATACCAATTTGAACATTCCATCCGTAACAGCCTCCAAGTCATTCTTTCGATAGTAATAGACGAAAGACTCACGTGGGTTGGCGTCTTTTTTACCCTCGATCAACGGCAAGATACTTACTCCGTCAATCTTGCGAGGAGGAAGCGGAGCCTGCGTGATCTCGGCGAACGTAGGAAGAAGGTCGATATTAGAAGCTAACTTATTACAAGTCGTGCCCGGTAACGTCTTACCTTTCCAGTACATGATACAAGGAACCCGGTTACCACCATCAAAGGTCGTAGCCTTTGCCTCACGTAACCCACCGGCTGAACCGGCATGATTCCCGTAATTGGTCCAAGGGCCATTATCGGAAGTCAAGATCACCAACGTATTATCTTCCAAGCCCAGCTCACGCAATGCCTTGAATATCTCACCTACACTCCAGTCGATCTCCATCATCACGTCGCCATATAAACCCTGCTCGCTCTTTCCCTTGAATTTATCGGAAACGGCCAACGGTACATGGGGCATATTATGGGCCAGATACAAGAAGAAAGGCTTATTCTTATTCTTCTTGATGAAATTAACAGAACGGGTGGTATAATCCGTAGTCAACCGTGTTTGGTCCGTATTATAACCGATAATCTCATTTCCGTCATAAGTCGGCAAATCCGGGAAATTAAAGACCTCACCTTGTTGCGGGTGGAATGGCCACATATCGTTAGAATACGGCAACCCATAATACTCATCGAAGCCATTTTGCAAGGGGAGGAACTCCTTTTGGCTACCTAAATGCCATTTACCGAAGATAGCGGTACTATATCCTTTCTGTTTCAATACCTCTGCGATCGTCATCTCCTCTGGATGGACACCGTAGTTCGAATCTGGCCCCGGAGCGCCGGAAAAACCGATACGATTCGGATAGCAGCCGGTCAACAAGCCGGCACGAGAGGCTCCACTGATCGGCTGTCCTACCAAAAAGTGCGTAAAACGAACGCCTTCCGCCGCCATCTTATCGATATTCGGAGTGGTATATCCGTAAGCTCCATTAAAAGAAAAATCTCCGTAACCCACATCATCCAAATTGATTAGGACGATATTCGTGTAATCAGCGGCTATGCCTGCCATTGAAAAAGCTGAGGCGGCCGTCAGTAACATTAGTTTATTCTTCATGATATTATTTATTGAAATATTGGCTTTGAAGTGCCATCCTGTGTTTGGCACTTCAAAGATAACAGTTTTTAATTTACCCAAGAATTAATCCCAGTTCGGATTTTGCTCCAAATTAGGGTTCAAGACTGTTTGGTTATAAGGGATCGGCCATAAATAATCTCGTTTCGGATTAAAAGAACGTTTCACGACTTCTATTCCCTCATAATTATGCATCATACCATTATTTTCTTTCTCGGCGGTTTTCCAGCGCAAGATATCCGAATAGTAGAGTCCTTCAAAGGTCAACTCGATACGGCGTTCACGGCGGATTACCTCACGCATCTGATCTTTCGTCAAACCTTTTGGTACTTCCTGCATATTGATATCCGGACGCCTACGCAATTGGTTGATGGCATCATAAACTGACTGATCAGGACCACTCGCCTCATTCTGCGCCTCGGCATACGTCAACAGAACTTCCGCATAACGAATCAAAATGAAATTGAAAGCCGAACGTTCTACTAAAGGAATCGTTACATCATCCTCATAAGAAGTGTATTTCTTCACACCGAAACCCGTAGTCGCCACATCTTCTTTTGTGATCGTCTTTCCTAAATACGGATAACCGATGCAAACGATCGATTTCAATAAACGGGGATCTCTGTTCTCATACGGACGAGTCGGATCATAAAGTGGTGACTCTTCTATCGTCTTCCCGTCAACACAGAGATATGTATCAACCAGTTCCTTCAAGGGAGCCGGACGATTCAAGCGCCAGATATTCTGATCATAATCCGTTGGATACTCTGGCAATTTCGCTTCTATATCAAAGATTACCTCACAATTATATTTATTATCTTCGCTAAAGAAATGACGATAATCATTGAATAATTGATAAACGCCAGACTCCATTACCTGCTTAGCAGCTTGGGCCGCCTCCGCCCAACGAGAATTATATAATAAAGTACGGGCTTTTAACGCTAACGCAGCACCTTTTGTCGCACGTCCCAAGTCTGAGCTAGCATAGGTGTCCGGTAGCACGGCAGCGGCCTCCTCCAAATCCTTGACAATCTGATTCACTACCTCTTCCTTGGAATTGCGAGGTAATTCGGCTTGCTCATCCGCATTGGGAGCATCTATAATCAGTGGCACACCTCCGAATTTATCGACCAGACTTAAATAATAGAAAGCTCGTAAGAACTTGGCTTCACCCACCATCTTCGCCTTCTCCGACTCGTCCATATCGACACCTCCGACATTAGCGATGAAAGTATTCGTACGGCCAATGCCAACGTAACAGTTCTTCCATAAGCTTCCGATTAAAGCCGTAGTAGACAAATGTTCGCCTTTTCCAATTGCTTGCGTACCATTCGCCTCGTTATAAGGCATCGCATTCGCTGTCAACATATCGAATTCCATCGTATGCAATGAACGCCAAGGTTTCAATGCGTTGTAACATCCCATTATACCGGCGCTCGCATGCTCTTTTGTCTTCCAGAATGTTTCCGTGGAATATTGATCGGAAGGATCTACATCCAACCAGCTATCACAAGCGGTTAAACTCATACAAGCGACAGCGACACATATCATCTTATATATTTTACGTCTCATATTATTATTCCTTATTATTTAAAATGTGACATTAACACCTGCCGTATAAGTCCGTACAGACGGATAGGCATACCAGTTGCTTCCCTTCAAGTTCTTCTCCGGATCAAAATCCTTCATCGGAGAGAACGTGAATAAGTTTTGCGCATTGACAAAGACCTTCAATCTCTTAACAACACCGCTTTTCAAGAAAGAGACCGGTACGTTATAAGAAAGTTGCAAGTTCTTCAAACGTAAATAAGAGGCGTTTCTCAACCAGAAATCATTTGTACGGAAATTCTCGTTCAAGCATCCTTCATATGTAGTCAAGATAGGCAATGTAGCGCTGGTTCCCCGCTCGGGAGTCCAAGCATCCGTCAACCATTGTTCCGGCAAACCACAACCAAACCATAAAGGAGTAGCACCAATGCGGTCTCCATATGTATAGACATCAGTTACACCTTGGAAGAAAGCGCTCAGATCCCAATCCTTATATCCTAAGTTGATATTGAATCCATAAGTTATCTTAGGAATCACACCGCCACGTATCTGGCGGTCATCTTCGGTAATTTTCCCATCTCCATTCGTATCCTCAAACTTCAGATATCCCGGTTTAGTAGCCGCGGTTTGATACGGACTATTCTTGATTTCCTCCTCAGATTGGAAAATACCGATAGCATGAAGCATATAATAAGAATCGATAGGCTTTCCTTCTTCCAAGATAAACATTCCATCAATGATTGTTTGCCCCTTCAAGCTAACGATCTTATTTTTGATAAAGGTCATATTTCCATTTACCTCGTAACGGAAGTTCCCGATATTGTTCCGATACCCCATATTCAACTCGAAACCTTTATTGCTCACCTCGCCGATATTACGGATCGGCCCATCCAGACCACCTACTTGATCCGGCAAAGTAACCTTACGCAAGATGTCGGAAGTACGTTTATCAAAGAACTCGAAAGAGAAATCCAAGTTTCCGTTTAATAAGCTAGCGTCAATACCGACATTCGTCATGGTCGTTGTCTCCCATGTAATGTTCGGATCGTTATAGGCGGTAATAGCCGCTCCGGATTGCATCGCTCCATTCAACGGGTAGTTATAATCCGTGATTGAACCATCATTTTTTATCACCTTCAAGTTCATTAGGTCCACGTAGCGGAACAAATCGATACGCTCGTTACCCAATTGTCCCCAAGAAGCTCTCAATTTCAGATTGTAGATCCAAGGAATATCTTTCATAAATTCTTCCTCGCTCAAACGCCATCCGGCAGAGAATGAAGGGAAAATACCCCAACGATTTCCTTTGGCAAAACGGGACGAACCATCATAACGAAAGTTACCCTCAAATAAATAACGGTCTTTATAACCATAATTCACCCTACCAAAATAAGACATCAAGACTGATCTCGAGGAAGTACCCGCTACACTCGGATTACTAGAACCCGCATTTAATTCGTGCAACTCGTTCCCTAAGAAACCTTCTACCTTAGCGGAAAATTCAGTCTTATCATCACTCTCAAAACTATAGCCAGCCAAGACTTTTACGTCATGGGCATCATTGAACTTCTTGCCCCAAGATAAGGTATTGAATACCGTAACTGCCAAGTCATTCTTATCACCTTTATAGGCATGGCGTGTATTCTGACCGTCATAAACCACTCGTTTTTCCTCATTGGTCTTCAACTGATATTCGTATACATCAGGCGCAAAACGAGATTGCAGATAATCATATTTGTTTAAACCGACATTCAAGTTATAAACGATATCAAACGGAAGCTTATATTCCGCAGACAAATTCGCCAACATACGCAAGGACTTATGCTTGTTCTCGCCCTCATCGGCCAACGCCAACGGATGGCGATAGATATTATGCCCAGGAGTACGGATAAAAGTATCCGCATAGCGACCATCGGCCGTATAAGTCGGGTGGAAAGCCTGCGCTTTATAAGTCATCTCCACTAAGTTTGCCACACCCGCTACCGGCTCATTATAGATCTGATAATGCGCATTGATATTAGCGCCGATCTTCAAACGGCTATTTACCTGAGCAGTCGTATTCACGGCTAAAGTATATTTATTGGAGTCCGTACCACGCAATACTCCATTTTGATCGCCATAACCTAAAGATACGGAATACGTATATTTATCATCACCTCCGGAGAAACGCATGTTATGCTCCATGATAAAGGCATTATTATACATGATATCCAACCAATTATTCTGCGGATACATAATCGGGTCTGTCAACATACCTTGTTTGTACTCCTCGATTAACGCATCAGAATAATCCACCGTTAGTTTACCTTCGTTCCGTTGCGCTTGGTTTCTCATTTCCATAAATACGACCGGGTCATATACGAAATCCGGCAGATAGGTAGCCTGCTGCACGCCAAAATAATTATTATAATCGACGGTAAACTTACCTTTCTTTCCCCCCTTTGTCTTTACCAAGACAACGCCATTCGCCGCACGAGAACCGTAGATAGCGGAAGAAGCCGCATCTTTCAATACGGAAATACTCTCAATATCATTCGGATTTACCGCTTCCAACGGGAACTCGATGCCATCCACCAAAATCAATGGATTATTATCGTTCAAGGTTCCCTGACCACGAATACGAATCGTCGCCCCGTCCGCTCCCGGCTGAGCACCCGCTTGATTTACGTAAACACCTTGCGTACCTTGCAACGCTTGGGTCGAGTTGGTGATCGGGCGATTCTCCAACGTCTCCGCATCCAAAGAGGAGATCGCTCCCGTTAAATTCACTTTCTTCTGCGTTCCGTAACCTACGACCACAACCTCATCCAACTTCTGGGTATCCTCGGACAGGCTAACCATTACTTTCGAAGAATTACCGACCTCGACCGTACGATCCGTATAACCGATATAAGAAACTACCAAGATCGCATTGTCCGGTACTTCCAGACTGAAGTTTCCATCGATATCCGTAATCGTTCCGTTCGTAGTGCCTTTAACGACAACATTCGCCCCGATAATGGGTTCTCCCAACGCATCTTTTACTTGTCCGGTAATCTTTCGTGGCGAAGACTGGAATAAGGCATTCGGATGTGAGACACTTGAAACACTCTTTGACTTAATTATAATCTGCCGGTCTACAATCTCATATTGGTATCCCGTATTTTTCAAGGCTTGCTCTAAGACCTCCTCTAACGAGGCATTATTTGCTTTTACACTCGTTTTCCTATTTACATTTACTTGATTATCATTCAAGAAGAACGTGTACTCACTATTTTTCTCTATTTCTTTTAGCACTTCCGATATACTGCAATCCTGTTTATTCATGGAAAGCTTATAATTCTGTCCATAGGTAGAAGCGGATACAGTGCATGCGAAAGCCAAGGATAACAACGCACTTATCTTCATGACTCGGTTTACTTTTCTGATTTTTTTCATAACTTTGTAATGTTTCTGATGAATAAATTAGCAGGTGTGTCGGCCTCTCAACTCCTAACGCCTGCCGTCAAGAACATTTGATCAGGAGGAGAAACCTAGTTTTTCCTCCTGTTTTTTATTAGACTCAAGAACTGTTAACAAGCATATCTCCTAGAATTTAACGTTAGACACTCATTTATCTCCCTTTATATATAGTTCATATTCATTGTCTTTCTCTCTGTATTTAATGGGCGACGTATTGCTCAGCATAAACAGGATTCGCTCCAAGGACTCATCCCGTACCTTAAACGTAAACCGATATTTCTCCGCTATCTCCTTCGGGCACTTTATCTTCCGCCCGAACCAAGGCTCCAGACGGGTAAGGATCATGCTCAAGCGTTCGTTCTCAAAACTGAGGACACCGTTACGCCAACCCGAATACTCCTCGGCATTAACCGTCTTAACTCTAACGGTATTCGCTTGTTTGTCGAAAACCAACATCTCGTTCGGGTTCAATATCACCTCACGCCTGTTCTTCACATTGGGACCTCCCAAGCCAATCTTCACCTTACCGTTTAACAGGATCGTCTCCAACTTGCTCTCGGAATCATAGTTAAAAACCTCGAAGGCCGTGCCCAAGGCCGTTACATCCATGTTCTTGGTATGCACGGTAAATGGTCTTTCCCGATCTTTCGCTACGTCGAAGAAGGCTTGCCCTTTTAATTCCACATCACGAGTCTTGCCATCGAAACTCTTTGGGTAAATCAACTGGCTATTCGGCCCCATTCTCACGGTCGTACCGTCCGATAAGGAAACCGGCTCTATGCAACGGACACCGGAGGCCATTACATATATATATTGATCTTCTTTCGTATGAGACCAATAAACTACGCTTCCTACACCTAAAAGTAGCAATATGGAGGCGGCTATCGCCGTAATCTTATAGACCCAGAGTTTACGGACACCGTTTGTCGCCATTGTCCGGGCTATGATTCGTTCCCACATGCGATTCCCCACCACGGGATTCACGCGATCCGCAGCCTCGTCCCATTGGGAACGCATACGCTCTTCCACTTTGGGGTCACACAGCAAACGTTGCCGATCTTTCTCATCCAGAGCATCTCGCATCAACTTCTTCAATATCGTTCTCGTATCTTCGCTCATGTTTATTATTCTTGTTCTATTTATAAATACACGCCACGACTCCCTCCCCCCTATTGGAAGATAAAAAAATTCGCTTAGGTTAATCAAATTCAGATAAGATACCCAAATACGATTGAAAAATAATCATGCCTAAAGCCTCAAGTACAATTAAATGTCTATTACTTATAGGTACTCTTTAAAATTATCTTTACGAAATTGTATTTTATCAGTATCTTCCTTGCTTTCCATCCTTATATTTCCGTCCTTTGTATTCAATGAAATTGGTTGCCGACGGTGTCGGCAGTATTTCCGACGCCGTCAGCAATATTTCCGACAGCGTCAGCAGCATTGCCGAGGGCGTCGGCAACCGATTTCATCAAATAGAAACGCCAAAGAGATAAACGTTAAATCTCCGAGGCATCCTATACATTATCCATTTAAATAACGAGAAAATCATGGGAAAACCAAGAAGTGGCATCCAAGTCAGTATTTATAATACACCGGGCAATGAACAATGCGGGCCAACATCCTGCGCACGAGTCATCACCAGAGATACCAAACGTATGAACGATATATGTGAGTATATTTCCGAATGCTCATCCGTCACCTCCGCCGACATAAAAGGTGTATTGGAGGCGCTTACTTCCTATATCGGCAGGGAATTATCCTATGGGTACAGCGTGGAACTGGAAGGATTGGGACATTTCTCGCCATCGGTAAAAAGCAAAGAAGTAACGGACCAGAAAGGAAATACTAAATCAAGCGCTAGCATACACGGCGTTAACTTCCGCTGCTCTCCCCGACTGAAGGAGATGGTAAAAAAGAACGCCCCCATCTTGGTTAAACGGGAAAATCTGCCCAAAACGGGAATCGAGGGAAGGAAGACTAAGATGTTATCTTATCTAGAAAGAAACTCATATATAAATCTCACCGATTACGCCGGCTTGAACAATTGTACCCGCTACCGTGCGAGCGAGGATATCAAGCAATTTATCAAGGATAACGTAATAGCCAGCGTAGGATATCGAACACACCGGATTTATGTGCTGCCTGAAAAAGAAGACGGGCAAAACTAAAACTTAAGACGCAGTGGCACTTCCGGACTCTACAAATACGTGACCTAGGAAAGCGCTAGATAAACCAGATAAGTAACATGATATTTTTCTTCAAGAACTTCAAGGCTTCGCTGATTTGGTTCTCAACGGTCTTCTCGGAAATATTGAGTTGGAAGGCTATCTCTTTATAGCTTTTATGCTCCTTCCGGCTTAGATTAAAGATAACCCGGCGTCTTTCCGGCAATTCCTCTATCAAATGATCGATATACTCCCCCAGGTTATAGGCGGTGATCTCTTCCTCTAAATCGTAAGAGGTATCCATAGCGGACAAGACCGTCATTTTATAAAAGTCCTCGTTCACGTTCTTCCGGTGATGATTAAAGATCAAGTTGCGGGTGATGATAAACAGAAGCCCCTTGAAGTTATCATCCTCCCGGATGAATTCCCTCGACTCCCAGACCTTGATAAACACCTCTTGTACCACATCCTCGGCTACATCCCGATTATTCAAATAAAGCCCACAGAAATGATAAACCTTTTCCCAATATTGTTTATACAACATCGAAAAAGCCTCCCTATCTCCTTCTTTCAACGACTTTATAATTTGTCTCTCTTCCATTTAGCATCACATATCGTTTCGCGAAGATAATAAAATCATATACTAATAAAAGTTAATGATATCCCAGTTCTCCCGGACTTCTTTGTACTATTAATATAGCACGAGAAATAATGGAAGAACAAAACAAATATATAAGCGATTTATTAATCCGATATGTAAATGGACTCTATACACGGAACGATATAGAGACCTTGCGGAAGTTAGCCTCATCCATAACCGAGCGAGCAGAATTAGAAAGCGAAATGGACCGGGTCTGGAACGAGGCGCAAGACTTACCTCAATCCGATTCCCATAATCATCTGCTTTATAAGAAGGAGGCGCAAGACCTGTTGGATAAGACACGTAAAAGAGAAAGAAGAATCTCCCTATCCACTTTCATCAAGTATGCGGCGAGCATAGCGATTATCGTTTCCATCGGATTCGGAGCGAAACTATACCTAAATCATTCAGCGAAGCAGCATACATCTGCCAGCGACCATCTCCTAACGGAAATAAGCGTCAATCATGGCGAACATAAGCAAGTCACCCTTCCCGATGGCACGGTCGTTCATCTAAACGCCGGTACCGTCATGCGATACCCAACGGAATTTACCTCTGACATCCGTTTGGTAGAAATGGAAGGAGAAGCTTTTTTCAATGTCATGAGAGACGAGGGCAAGCCCTTCATCGTCCGTACCCGGCAAGCCGACGTAAAAGTACTCGGAACCTCTTTCAACGTAAAAGCCTATCAAGAGGATGAGTTGATGGCCGTCAGCGTTCGGACCGGAAAAGTTGAGGTGGATATGCCCGAAAGCGTAATGCGCCTATTACCGAACGAGCAGATAATCGTGAATAACACAAATGGAGAGATTCTTAAAAAGAACGAGGACGCCCAAAAAGTAACGGCTTGGCTGCAAGGCGGCCTTTATTTCAACCGGACACCTATCAGTAGCGTTATACACGATTTGGAGCGGATGTATAATCAAGAGATCGTACTCGATCCGAATGTCGTATTCGACGATTACATCTATGGCGAGCACGACAATAAAAGTCTGGAAGCCGTACTGAACGCAATTCAATATTCAACCGGCATCCGATACCGGAAAGAAGAAAGTCGGATCGTGTTATATAAAACGAGTCATTAACCTTAAAATCGATTTGCCCATGAAAGATACGACATAAGCTTAGCCACATAAAAAAGGGAAACCGACCTCTGACCTTCGATCTCCCTTTATCTTTCCCGATATGTACACCCTTGGATTGGACCCCCTTGGAGATTACATAAATCGGACTGTTTTTAAAAGTGTATAAAAACAACCTTTAAACATACAAAATTATGAACTTTCCAACTATTACTAGGAATAATTGGATGTGTTGTTCTATTATTTTAGTTTTTTTAGCGTTAGGCTCCCCTGAACCTCTGCAAGCGCAAGAAAATCAGAAAGAAAGAATAACAATTCAAGTCAAAAACCAACCCATACAGAAAGTCTTTGATGATTTGTCGAAGCAGACAGGATTAAAATTTTTCTATGGAGAAGCCATCGCGAACCGGAACGTACAGGTTAACCTAAAGTTCAAAAACGCTCCCGTCAACAGCGTATTGAACGAGATCACCCGGCAAGCCAATCTTTATTTTAAGCGGGAGAATAACACGATAGCCGTCAGTCTCGGAAACGCGGGCAACGCCTCCGTTCCGGTGACGCAAGACCGAAAAGTGACCGGTATCATTACAGATGAACGGGGCGAACCGATCATCGGAGCGAATGTCGTGGTAAAAGGTACGTCAAATGGTACAGTTACCGACCTGAACGGTCAGTACAGCATCGAGGCGAACGGTAAATCGATCCTACTCATATCCTACATCGGCTATTTATCGGAAGAAGTGGCCGTAGGCAACAACAAAACCCTCAATATCCAGCTAAAGGAAGACACCCAGAAGCTTGATGAGGTAGTCGTGATCGGTTACGGAACACAGAAACGAAGCAATCTTTCCGGAGCGATCTCGAAAATATCCTCCGAGGTAATCGACTCTAAGCCGGTTACAAATGTCCTGTCCGCCTTGCAAGGAGAAATTCCCGGTATGGTCGTTCAGCGAACATCCGGACAACCGGGTAACGAGGAATTCGACTTGAACGTGCGTGGCGCCTCCTCCACGAACGGAGGGAATACCCCGCTAGTCTTGGTCGACGGAATCCCCGGGGATATGAATATGATCAACCCGCAGGATATCGAGGCTATATCGGTATTGAAAGATGCCTCAGCCTCCATATATGGTTCCCGTGCCGCCGGAGGTGTTGTATTAATCACGACTAAGAAAGGAAAGAGCGGAGCACCGAAACTTACTTACAACGGGAACTTGGCGATCACGAAAATGACCGGAATCATGAAAGCCCCGACAAATTATGAGATGGCGATTATGGATAACGAGGCGAACATACACAACGGTGC
>OGNG01001047.1_pt1 | contig 13608 bp, 7 predicted proteins | sample 1573431 | NCBI WGS metagenome assembly OGNG01 (sample SAMEA2581927, study PRJEB24529) | metagenome | biome: Human gut stool | place: China | collected 2011
TAAATGATATAGCGGATAATCTATCATAATTATTAATTTGCGTTAATAATTTTTCTAATGATAATCTAGTATTTAAATCAAATAGAATAATTTTTTTCAAAAAATCTTTATGATATATAATTCTAGGGTAATGTATTTTCCATAATTCATCTATTTGTTGAATAATTTTTTCATTTTTTTTGTTTAATAAAGCTTTAGTAGTTTCTAGTTCTTTTTCCAATATTTTAATTTTATTTTCATTTAAGTTATTTGATAATAAGAGTTCTTGTTTATTATTATTCATGGCTAAAGCTTCATTTAAGGCATATGCATAATTTTTAATTTGGATATTTTTTTCTATTATTTTTTGTTCTAAATTACTATTGATTATTTTTATTTTCTTTAAATCCTTTTCTGCTTTTTCTATTTTAGATAATAAGAGATCATGTATAGAATCTCTATTTTTTTCATCTTTACATATGTTATTTGTTATATTGTTAACAATTTTATTATCAAATATATTTTGTGGTGATAAATATTGTTTAAAGAAATCTGTATACTTACTTTCTCCGATTTCTAATATGATTAAATTTTTTTTAGCTCTACTAATACCAGTATAAATGATTTCATCTTCAGATATATTATTTAAATCTTTAATATTTGGATTATTTAAATTTATAATAAGAAAAATATTTTCAACTTCCCATCCTTTAAAACTTTGAATCGTTGAAAATTTCAATTTCCCTGAATTCATTTGAAAATGAAATTTTTTAGTTCGTCTATATTTTCGTAACTGTTCTTTTAGTTTTGATGAATTTTCACCGTGTCTTTTTACAAGTTTTTGATATTCTTCTTCTGCTTCAAATGTTGTTATTGTTCGATAACCTATTTGTTTAAAACCTTTTTCTAATAATCTTAATTCTTCTACTGTGGCACATAAAAAACATACTTCATTATCATGTATATTATTATTTTCTATAAATTGTCGATAAATTTTTATGATTTTGTCTATATCTATTTCATGTAATAAATAATAACTAGTGAGTTCATTATTATCTAGCATAGTATATTTAGGTATGATATTTTCATTATCATATTTATTTTTAAAAAATATTGTTTGATATGCAGATAATATACTTGATATGATAGTATTTATTCTATATGAAGATTTTAATGTATTCCAAGCGCCACCTATTTTAGTATATATTTTTTTATCTTCTAATTCTCTGCTATAAATATTTTGGCGTTCATCTCCAAAAAATACTAATTCTCCATTTTCTTTTAAAAGAGAATGAATTACATTAATCCATTCTTTTGTATAATCTTGTGATTCATCAACAAGAATTGTAGAGTACTTTTTAGGAAAATTTGATATAGTCCAATTATCTTTATTAAGAATAATATTGTGTTTTATTGCATATCCTTTAATAAATCCATGATAATGTGAGATAATAAAATTACTCCATGGAAAGTCTTCTCTTACTTCATTGATCATATCATGAATATAATTTCTAAGTGTGATATTAAATGTTAATATTAATACTGATTCTTTTGTTCTTAAATAAGCATTTACTGCTCGTTTAGCTAATATTTTAGTTTTTCCGCTACCAGTTATGCCTCTAATTTTTTGTTTTGTATTAAATTTGCTTTTTATTAATCTTTTTTGTTCCGAGCTGTAAATTATGCTTTTTCCTTGTTCTTTTATATGTTCTATAGGTTGCAATATACGAAAAAATTCATCATATAGATCGTTAGAAAAATTGGGGGATGTATTATTAAATATATTGCTTTTATTTAATAAATAATATATATAATTTTTTATATGTAATGATTCTTGACAAAAAATTTCAACATAATTACTCTCAAAATTAATTTTATTTTTTTTGATATCTTTTATATTTGCATTATGAAAATATACTGCGCATCCAATTAAATTATAAGCTTCTTTTTCACCTAATGTAATTTTCTTTTCAGCTAATTTTATACTGTAAAAATCATATAATGATTTTTTATATTCTAGAACTTGTGCTACAGGAGACAATACTTTATAGTATTGTTTATTAATTGGAGAATATACTTCCCAATTGTGATCATTATCAATTTTATAATATGATAAATTCCAATCTTTTACTTCAATAATAAGTGCACCATAATTTTTTTTTAAAATAACAATATCTGGTAAAAATCCATTTATATGTGATTGAAAAAATATCTCATAGTTATCATCAAGTTGTTCATATAGATATTGTAATAAAAAGAATTCACCATTAGTGGGCTTTGGTTTCATTAATTTAATTGTTTCTAAATTAGGATATATTATAGCCATAATTAACACAACCTTTATTATTATATAATTTAGTATATTCTATTGTTATTTTATATAATCCTTTATCTTGGCTAAAATACAATTAGTATTGAGATTGATACTTAGAAAAAATTATTCTTGAAGTTAAATGATATAGGAGATGAGAGATTTAAATATTAAATAGATGAAAAATCTTTTTAGATATGTTAAATGATAGCTTAGATGAAGAAAAATTAAAGCTATTAAAAACAGTTGATATTATGAGTTTTATAGCTTTTTACATAGTAGTATTGACTTGAATTTTAATAGAGGTTATGTTATTAGTATATAAATATAGTAAAATAATATTTTTGTAATTTGATTATATAATATAAAGATTTATTATAATCAATGAGATAGAGGAGTAAATATTTTGTCTAAGCATTTATATAAGTATTTTGGCAAAAATATCTATTTAATAGGTATGATTTCGGGAATATTATTAATATTATTATCTGTTATATGTAAATTTATTTTTCAAGATACATCAATTATAATAAATGGAGAACAGTCATCATCAATAATGGCTTTTATAATACTGCTTTTTTCAGGTCTTGTAATGCTTATAATGGGTTTTATAACTCTTAGTATAGGTTTAATAGGAATGCTGCTGTGTTTTATACTAGTTTGTATTATGATATATTTCATAGTATTAACTATTAGATTTATATTTGATTGTTTTTTATAGGTAAAAAATTAAATATAATGAAAAATATTTTATAATAATGATATTATTTTAGCTTACAATAATAGTATATTGATTTTACAATTCTTAAAAAGTGTGTGTTTATTGAAGGTTTGCTATTTTAAAGGTATAATATAAATATGCTTTTAATTGTATATGTATGATTTTTAAAAATATCCCATTTCTTCTATCGGGATTATGAATTTTATATAAATTAATTAAGCAAAATCTGCAAATATAATATATTAATTTTATTTTGAATAAAGGAGATATTATTTTGAATTTACAAGAGAAAAATATTTATTGTGGTTTCAGATTAGATAAAATATCCCATATATCTGAAATTTCATCTAATGCATATGAATTTTATCATGAGAAAAGTGGCGCGAAATTATTATTTATAGAAAATAATGATGATAATAAAGTATTTTCTATAACTTTCCGCACTACTCCTACTGATGATACTGGTGTAGCTCATATTGTAGAACATTCCACACTTTGTGGTTCTCGTAAATTTCCTACTAAAGAGCCATTTGTGGAATTAGTAAAAGGTTCTTTAAATACTTTTTTAAATGCAATGACATTTCCAGATAAAACTATGTATCCTATAGCTAGCAGAAATGAAAAAGATTTCCGCAATCTTATGGACGTTTATCTTGATGCAGTATTTTATCCAAATATGCGTACAACACCTGAAATCTTAATGCAAGAAGGTTGGCATTATGAAATTGATAATGTAGATACTCCATTAGCTTATAGTGGTGTAGTTTATAATGAAATGAAAGGTGCATTATCATCTCCAGATGGATTATTAGAAAGAAAGATTTTAAATAATCTTTATCCTGATACAACATATCAATATGAATCTGGTGGAGATCCTGTAGCTATTCCAGATTTAACACAGGAAATGTTTATTGACTTCCATAGTCGATATTATCACCCTGCTAATAGTTATATCTATCTTTATGGGGATATGGATATGATGTCAACTTTATCTTTCTTAGATGAAGAATATCTCAGCAATTTTAATAAAATTGAAATTGACTCCCATATTGATGTACAAAAACCATTTACATCTCGTAAATTGATTAAAGATATTTATCCTATAGCTCCTGGTGAATCAAAAGAAAATAAAACATTTTTAAGCATGAATTATTCTATTGCAACTTCTTTAGAAAAAGAAAAAATGCTAGCATTTACTATATTGGAACATGCTTTATTGAAAAGTGAAGCTGCACCACTTCGCAATGCTTTAATTAAAGCTGGCCTTGGTAGTGATGTAATTTCTTCATTTGATAATGGTATTTTACAGCCAATGTTTAGCATTATCGTCAATGGTTCTGAAGCTGATAAAGTTGATGAATTTACAAAAGTTGTAACTGATACTTTAAATGACATTGTAAAAAATGGCATTGATGATGAATTATTACAGGCTTCTATTAATAGTATGGAATTTAAGCTTCGTGAGGCTGATTTTGGTCAATATCCAAAAGGATTGATTTATAATATTAATCTTATGAATAGCTGGTTATATGATGGCGATGCTACTATGTATCTCCATTATGAAGAAGCTTTGAAAACTGTAAAACAGTGGGCAAAAGAAGGTAAGTTTGAAGCATTAATTCAAGAATATTTATTGGATAATACTCATAGTCATATTTTAATTTTAGAACCAGATGAAAATGTAATTGCTAAACAAGAAAAAGATTTAGCTGATAAATTAGCACAGAAAAAAGCTTCTATGAGTAAATTGAAAAAATTATTGCGGATACTCAAAAATTAAAAGAGCGTCAACGTTCTGTGGATAAACCAGAGGATTTAGAAAAAATTCCATTATTGAAAATTGAAGATATCACTAAACAATGTGATAAATTAATTATTGCTGAAGATGAAATAGCAGATACAAAAGTTTTAAGACATGATATTGATACGAATGGAATTTGTTATTTAAGAATGTTATTTGATATAAGCAATATAGCTTATGAAGATATAAATTATCTATTCTTATTGGAAGAATTCATTGGTAGAACTGCTACAAAAAATTACACATATGAAGCATTGGCTAATGCTGTAAACTTGCATACTGGTGGCATGAGATTTGCTGTAGCTACGTATGATAAAGAGGGCGATGTTGACTCTTATATGCCAAAATTTGTATTTAAAGCTAAAGTTTTGGTAGATAAGATGCCAGAATTGATAAAATTACTACAAGAAATAATTTTCAATAGTTCCTTTACTTCTAAAGAACGTATTAAAGATTTAGCAATGCAATGTCGTAGTGATTTTGAAATGTCAATATTGCGTTCAGGTCATCAATTAGTTCTTGATGAATTGATGGCATATTTTACACCAAAAGAACGCTATGATAATTTTGGTGACTTAAAATTCTATGCATTTATTAAGAATTTCTTAAATGATTTTGATAATGAATTTAATAAAATGCAAACAGCTTTTGCTAAAATTTTACCAATGATATTTAATAAGGCTAATTTATTGACAAGTATTACTGTATCTAAAAATGATTATGAAAAAGTGATATCTGCAATTAAGCCTTTATTAGAAATATTGCCAAATGAAACTTATCCAAAACAAGAAATACCATTTGCAGTAGAAAAGAAAAATGAAGGTTTTATCACATCTTCTCAGGTACAATATGTTGCCAAAGGTGCTAATTTCATACGCTTAGGATATAAATATACAGGAGCTATGAAGGTATTAGAAACTATTATGCGTTATGAATATTTGTGGACTAATATTCGTGTTCTTGGTGGAGCTTATGGTGCATTTGTAAAATTCCGTCGTGATGGCAATATGTATTTTGGTTCTTATCGTGATCCTAATTTAGTAGAAACTTTAAATGTATATGATAAAACAGCAGAATTTTTACGTAATTTTAATGTCAGTGATAGAGAAATGACAAAATATATTATCGGTACAATTAGTAATATTGATATGCCACTTACTCCTGCATTAAAAGGTGAATTAGCTTCTTCTGCGTATATTGCTGAAATGACAGATGAAATGCGTCAGCAACAGCGTGATGAAATTTTAGCTACAACTCAAGAAGATATTAGAGCTTTAGCTGATTTAGTAGATGCTTGCATGAAGGAAAATGCTATCTGCGTTTTAGGTGGAAGCAACAAAGTAAACGAAGCTAAAGATGTATTTAAAACAGTAACTACTATTTTATAATCCAATAAAAAAAAGAAGACTCTCATAGTAATATGAGAGCCTTTTTTTATATATTTTCATTAAATTTATATCCTATTCCCCAAATTGTAATAATGTATTCTGGTGAATCTGGTTGAGGTTCAATTTTTTTACGTAGTTTACGGATAAATGCCATTATATTATTATCTGAAAGCAGAAAATCTTCTTCCCAAACAGCTTGATATATTTGTTCTTTAGTAAAAACTTCTCCTTTATTTTTAGCTAAGAAATAAAGGATATCAAATTCTTTAGGTGTTAAAATTATTTCTATATTATTACGTAAAACTTTACGATTTTTAGGATAGATAGTTAATTCACCAAAAGTAAGTTTTTCATCTACAAATAATGGAGATGTGTTATCGGATATTTCTAAAATGAGATTATTAATATTACCGTTAATTAAATCTTTAAAGGAATGTTGTAAATCTTCAAGTTCATAATTTAAATCAGTTGGGACATTTTGGAATTGTTCATATACCCATTTAGCTAAGGTAGAGTTTATAGTAATGAAAGTAGCATTTTTTTTCATAATATCCTCCTTTTTTAAATGAGTTTTTTATATTTAGCGATATAAAAGTATTTAGCAAATGAAATTAATAGCATATACAGGATAACAATCACAAATAAATAAATGAAATATAATGCAGGTAGTTGAGTTAATCCTAAATTAGTAGCAAATGGTGTAAAAGTTAATCCTGTAAATAAGATTATGCCTATAATTGTTGTTATTAATACAGGCTTAGAGGCATTACTTTGAATAAATGGGATTTTTGATGTACGTAACATTTGCAAAATTAAAATTTGCGACCACATGGATTCTAAAAACCAGCCTGTTTGAAATAGTGATATATATATCGTTTGTAAATGAATATCTGTTAATTCACTGTATAGTAATCCATTTGTAAATAATGGGCAAAAAATAAAATAAAGAAATAAAAAGGTAATAATATCAAAAATTGAGCTTAATGGACCAAAAAAGCACATAAATGAGCCTAGATGATGATTAGACCAATTCAAAGGTAAACGATAATTTTCATTATCAATTTTATCCCAAGGTAAAATTAAACATAAAATATCATATAGAATATTTAATAATAATAATTGGATTGCTGTCATAGGCAAAAATGGTAAAAAAGCGCTAGCACAAATGATTGAAAATATATTACCAAAATTTGATGAAGCTGTAATTTTAATATATTTAGTGATATTTGTAAATGTTTTACGACCTTCAATGATAGCTTTGTGCAAAATAGTTAAATCTTTTTGACATAAGATAACATTGGCTACATCTTTTGTAGAATCAGTAGCTTCATTTATAGAGATACCTATATCCGCTTCAACAATGGCAGGAATATCATTTAAGCCATCACCTAAAAATCCTACAGTATGCCCATTTTGTTGTAAAGAAGTTACAATCATTACTTAGTTCATTACCAGTGATAATATCTGTAGTTGAAATGCCCACTCGTTTACAAATAGATGTAGCAACACTAAGATTATCTCCTGTTAATAATTTTATATTTACATTTAATGATTGAAATTTTTTTATTGCATCAATAGAAGATTTTTTAGGAGCATCAAAAAATGCCAAATATCCTATTAAAATTAAATTATTTTCGCTCTCTAAATCAATAGATGTAGTGTCTGTTAAAGATTTATAGGCTACAGCCATAACTTTCATACCATCTTCAAGCATTTCATCAATTACAGCATGTATACTTTGAGTATTTTTATTGTCTATAGGAAGAATGTTATTTTGGTATTCAATATATTGACAGCGTTTAAATAATTCTTTAACATCACCTTTAGTAATTAAAAGTTTTTGATATTCATTTTGAATAATAACACTACTACATTTTCGTTCAAAATCAAAAGGTATTTCTGAAATTCGTTTGTTTTCATTAACTAATTGTTGAAAATAATCCTTTTTTTGAGGTATTGTAGCATATTTTAAAATAGCATTATCTATATGATTAGGATAACTTGATAAATGATAACTATTTAAGTAAGCAAAATCCAATGTTTTTTGATTTTCATTACCTAGAATATCAAGATAATATTCTAAAATAATATTATTAGAGGTTAGTGTACCTGTTTTATCTACGCAAAGAATATCCATACTACCAAAACATTGCATAGCATAAATATCTTTTAAAATGATTTTTTGTTTAGACAAATAATTACTGCCTTTAACTAAACAAGTAGTAATTATCATAGGTAATAATTCAGGCGTTAATCCAATAGCTATGGAGAGAGCAAAAACAAAGGAATATAGTAAACTACCATGCACTAATATAGAGATGATAGAAACTATGGGGATTAAAATAGCCATAAATTTTATCAGGGTTAAAGAGATAGAATTAGCGTCTTTAAAAAAGCTTGTAGAAGTTATTTTAGATGTTTTATTTTGAGCAAATGAACCATATAAAGTATTAGTACCTACATTTAAAACGATACCTTCACCACTACCGCTAATAATACTAGTACCCATAAAAGCTAAATTAGAATAATTAGTAATGGTCATATTATCGATATTTTTAATATCAGAATGTTTTTCAATAATATCACTTTCGCCTGTTAAAATAGCTTGAGAAACAAATAAACTATTTGTTTTTATTAGGCGAATGTCAGCGGGAACTTTAGTATTAGCTGTTAAATATACATAATCGCCAACAACTAGATTTTTAATAGGTATATCAATCCATTTATTGTTACGCTTCACAGCAATATAATTGTTTAAAAAGGTATCCATTTTAGATAATCTATAAAAGGAACGTTGTTCATAACTAAAGCGAATGATTACGCTTAAAATAATCATTATAATAATGATAGTAATAGTACTATAATTTTGATGCAGTTGTATAGGATAGATAATGTCCGTAATTATAGAAATTATGCTGATAATATATAAAATTATAGTAAATGGATTAAAAAATGCTCTATAAAGATGTTGTTTAGTAAATGAATGATCTAAATTATTAAAATTATTATCGCCAAAATTTTTTCTTTGCAATAGAATTTGATTGGATTTTAATCCTTTAGATGAAGTATTTAATAAAACATAGAGTTTATCTAAATCAATTGTTAAGTATTGTTTTAATTTATTATTTAACGAAAATATTTTATACATAGTACCCTCCTTTTTATTTATTTGTATTGTATCATATAAGATATATATTTTTAATAAAAGCTAGGACATATATAAATCCTAGCTTTTAATTTATTTATTGATTATTTTGTGGTTTAAGGCTCCAAAAAATGATATTCATAATAATCATAACAAAGAAACATATTCCTAAAGATAAATAAAAGTCATTATCTATATTGTGAAGATAAGAATTTGAAAATAAATTAGAGATAAAATTCATAATAAATACCTCCTAAAAATATATTAAAGTAGTTTTCCATAATGGCGAATATATGCTTTTTTTATGCTAGTAGCTAATAACATGTACAAGATTATACAAGGGATTAAATAGATAAAATAGCTAAATGGTAAAGCAATAAATCCTAATATTGTTCCTAGTGGAGAAAATGGAATAATTGTTAAGACTATAATGCCAATAAAGGTCAATAATGTTACAGGCAAAGAAGCAAAGCTTTGAATAAATGGTATTTTTGATGTACGTATCATGTGAATTACAAAAGTTTGACTCCACATAGATTCTACGAACCAACCTGTTTGGAATAGTGCAATATATTCAGATTGCATTTTTAATAATTCACTGCCTTGATAGACTGTTGATAAATCATTAAATAGGATACCATTAGATATAAATAAAGGGCAAAAAATGAAATACATAAAGATATAAGTTATCCAATCGAAAATGGAACTTGTAGGGCCAAGCCAAATCATAAAACTTCCTATAGAAGAAGCGTCCCAATTTCTAGGTTTAACAAGAAATTCTTTATCTACATTATCCCAAGGAATAGCTGTACAAGATAAATCATAGATTAAATTTAAAACAATAAGATGTAAACTCATCATTGGCAAAAATGGTAATAATGCTGAAGCAATAAGAACAGAGAACATATTTCCAAAATTTGAAGATGCTGTTATTTTGATATATTTAATCATATTGGCATATGTTTTACGACCTTCAATTATACCTTGTTCTAAAACCATTAAATCTTTTTCTAAAAGAATTATATCAGCAGATTCTTTGGCAATATCTACGGCACTGTCTACAGAAATAGCTATATCAGAAGATTTCATTGCAGTGGCATCATTGATACCATCTCCCATGAAACCAACCGTATGACCATTTTGGCGGAGCAATTTTACAATTTTTGCTTTTTGTTCTGGTGATAATTTAGCGAAAACATCAGTTTTTTCTACAGCTATAGCTAAATCTTGTTCTGGTAGTTGCTCAATATCTGAACCAAGTAAAAGATTATTAACTTTTAAACCAACTTGTTTACATATAGAACGAGCAACTTTATCATTATCCCCTGTTAAAACTTTTACTTTAACACCATATTCTTTTAATGCTTTTAAAGCTTTTATAGTTGATTCTTTTGGCGGGTCTAAGAATGCTAGATAGCCAATAAGCACCATATCACACTCATCTGCTATGCTGAATTTATCTATTGGTGATGGATTATTTTTTTGAGCAACAGCTATTACACGCATACCTTTGTCATTTAATTTATCGACAGTTTTTAAGATTTCTTTTTTGATGAATTCGTCTAACGGTTTAATTTTTCCTTGATATTCAACATGAGAGCAGATAGATAACATTTCTTCGACTGCACCTTTAGTTATCATTTGGCATTTTTGATTTTTGTCCTTTACTACTATAGAAAGGCGACGACGTGAAAAATCGAAAGGTATTTCATCTACTTTTGTATAGGCACTAGATAGATTTATTAAGTTAGGATTATCTTGTTCAATTTCTTCTGTTTTATTAATGATAGCTATATCCATTAAATTTTTATAGCCTGTTTGAAAATAACTATTTAAGTAGGCATGACGTAAGACACGACTATCTTCATTTCCCAGTACATCTAAATGGTATTCTAAAACAACTTTATTCATGGTTAATGTACCAGTTTTATCAGTACAAAGAATATTCATAGCACCAAAATTTTGAATGGAATTTAAGTTTTTTACGATAGTTTTCTTCTTAGACATAGAAACGGCACCTTTAGCTAAGCAAGTAGTAACTATCATAGGTAACATTTCAGGTGTTAAGCCTACAGCAATGGAGATAGCAAATAAGAAAGCTTCTACCCAATCATTTTTAGTTATACCATTGACAAAAAATACTATAGGTACCATAAATAACATAAAACGAATTAAAACCCAAGAAACGGAATTGACACCTTTAGTAAAATTTGTTTCCACAGGTGTAGTAGAAACAGATGAAGCGATTGAACCAAATAAAGTATTATTGCCAACACCGATTACTACAGCAGTAGCACTGCCACTTATTACATTACTTCCCATGAATAAAATATTATTATAATCAGTAATAGAAAGATTTTTTTCTTGATAAGTTTTAGCAAATTTTTCTACTGGTTCACTTTCACCTGTTAATGATGCTTGGCTAATGAATAAATCTTTAGCTTCTAAAATTCTAGCATCAGCAGGAATCATATCACCAGCACTTAGATGGATAATATCACCAATTACTACATCTTCTAAAGGAATTTCTGCTTTAGGGCGATATTGTCTAGTAACGGTGCAAGTAGTTGTTATTAAAGATAGAAGTTTTTCGGCTGCATTACCGGAACGGCTTTCTTGAACAAAACGCAAAGAGCCAGATATAAAGACCAGTGTAAGAATTATAATAACGGTTACAGGATTTACATCATCAGGGCTGTTTTGCATGATAGGAATAATAATATCAGTAAAAATAGAAACTATAGCCAGACAAAATAAAATTGCTGTAAATGGGTTTATAAAAGCATTGGCAATACGTTTAGTTAAAGATAGTTTTTTTCCATGCACAATTTTATTATTGCCATATAAATTACGATGTTCTTTAATGGCTTGTTCACTTAATCCCGTAAAAGAAGTGTTAAGAGCTTGTAATATTAGCTTGGTTGAATTGGTGGCACAAAAAATAATTTGTTCGTTCATTTTTTTTAGTGTTTTTGGATTAGTTGTCACAATGCTCCCTCCATAAAAATAAAATTAATAAATCACGTAACAAAGTATAAATTATTTATTTATCTAATCATATGGCAGAATTCTTGCGATTTTATTACTTTTTTATAAAGATTTGAAAGAGCGTATTATTTAATGAGATTTTAATGAAAGTTTTAAAGGGTTTTAATTTGTATTTTTAGAATATATACAGTATAAATAAAACAATCGAAATCCTTAATGAAGGAGGGGTTTTTATGAATTTACAATTTTTAGGTGCGGCTCATACAGTTACAGGTTCTTGTTATTTATTAGAAGCAAATGACCATAAAGTTTTAATTGATTGTGGTATGTTTCAAGGTGCGAGAAATTTACGTGATTTAAACTACAATGATTTTCGTTTTGTGCCATCAGATATAGATTGCGTACTTTTAACTCATGCTCATGTTGACCATTGCGGTCTTATTCCTAAGTTATGTAAACAAGGATTTAAGGGCGATATATATGCGACAAAAGCGACTTGCGATTTAGTAAATATCATGCTCCCAGATAGCGCACATATCCAAGAGTCTGATGCGCAAATAACAAATCGCAAAGGGCAACGTATGGGAAAAACACCAATAGCTCCTTTATATACTATTGATGATGCTATGGCTTCATTAAAACAATTTGTGCCAATTGATTATGATCAAGAAATCAATCCAGTAAATGGTATACGAGCTATTTATAAAGATGCTGGTCATATCATGGGGTCAGCAATTATTGAAGTTTATGTAACGGAAAATGGCGAAGAAACTAAAATTGTATTTACAGGCGATTTGGGGCAACCTGACCAGCCTATTATAAAAGACCCTACACATATAAAAGAAGCAGATTATTTAGTAATTGAGTCTACTTATGGTGATCGTAAACATCAAATTTATGATAAAGAAACTCCATTAGCAGAAATTATAAATGATACTATGGATAGAGGCGGAAATTTAATTATTCCATCATTTGCAGTTGGTCGTACACAAACAATGTTATATTATCTATTCAAATTATGGAAAGCCAATCGCATAGAGGATTATTCAGTTGTAGTGGATAGCCCACTTGCTGTTGAAGCTACAAGAATTTTTGCCAAGAATACAAAATATTTTGATGATGAAGCAACTGAATATATTAGAAAACATGGTAAATTACCACAGATGCCACAGTTGCGTCTTTGTGAAAGTGCAAATGAATCTAAGGCCTTAAATACAGAAGAAAGTTCACATATTATTTTATCGGCTAGTGGTATGGCGGATGCTGGACGTGTAC
>OGNG01001065.1_pt1 | contig 13380 bp, 15 predicted proteins | sample 1573431 | NCBI WGS metagenome assembly OGNG01 (sample SAMEA2581927, study PRJEB24529) | metagenome | biome: Human gut stool | place: China | collected 2011
GGCTTTTGACTTTATTATAACTTGGAGAGAAACACGCACGAGGCCGAATGCTTACTATATGGTATCAGTTTGTACGGGAGGCTGTTACCCAAACTGTAATATATTTTGATGAAGGGAAATATTCTATAAAAGCAATTGAGAATCGCCATCTTATTGATGAAACATTTGAACTTCTTTTAAAAACTTCTCAATAAAAATAAATAACTATTTTTTAGTGAACTCATATATAGTTTAAAGAATAGTATAAATGTATATAGTTAGTGTGATTTATTTAAAAGTTAAAGAACTTGTAATATGGAAATCTTATTGACATAAAAATATTATAATTATATGTATAGGATAAAAGCCATAGAACATGTATTTAAATTTATTTTTATTTATAAACCCTCTGGATTGGTTATATAGAGCAGTAATTGTGCAAGCTAGTATTGTGCCAATTATTCCATAATGAGCCATTAAAATAAAACATATTATGAACACAGAGATATTATAAATAATATGTATGTTGTTATTATTAGTCTGTGAGTGAAAAAGATAAAAGATAACGATTACAATAATCCCTCTCCACTCATAATCCACTCCAAGCCATGAAGCGAGTCCGGCCATGCCAAGTGTCCAAAGAAATCCCAGTACCAGACTACGTTGCAGAAGATTTTCAAGAACCATGAGTGTGGCCAGACCCAAAGCCAGAGTAAACATCACATTATGTGTCCCGTCAGCACCATTCAGCAGATACTAGGGTATTTCACTGATTACGGCAAAGCCCAGCAGGGTAAAGAAATACCTGTACCTGTTCCTGGTATAAATAAACCCTTCCGCTATCAGCAAGGCAAACACAGGAAAAGCGATGCGCCCTATACAGCGCATCGTTTCGTATAATAGGGTACCGTGTTCCATCAGATAAAGAGCAACATGGTCAACTACCATGGAAATCATGGCAATGACTTTCAGGGCACTGCCGCTAAGTCCGAATGCCGGTTTTAAGGTCATATTCATAGGCTATATGTTTAGCTGATACCGAGAAGTTCCTTTACCATATCCTCCACTTCCTGGTTCACACGCTTGAAGTTACGGTTCAGCAGGATTTCCTTCTCTTTGTCATTCTTGAACTCATATATTTTAGGAAGAGAAACATAGTGCTTTTCCTCGTCCTTAATCTTCTTCATGTCAAAGTGCGTCTTGCAGAAATACTTTGTGGTCTTGAATTCTTCCGACTGTTCGATGTCAAAATGGTCAAGCATACTGTCATCGGTAGCCGTAAAGTCACGTGCCGCCTGTCCGGCCAGCCAGCCTGTTGCCATATCCGCAATCTTGGCTGCAGGAACCAGAAAGTCCATCTTCTCAGAGATTGTGGTTGATACCTTGTGGTCGTTGATGGAAATGGAACGTGAAGTCTGCTTTGCCTTTCCGAACACATCATTCTGTGCCCACTCCAGCGTCTCCTTGTTACGTGCCGCACCCATGAAGATATTACCGCAGGTGGTGATAATCTTCTGCATACCGACCTTGCCATAGTCAGCTTCCAGCTGTGGAAGCTCCTGGAAACCTAAAGTTACGGCAACCTTGTTGGAACGGGCCGTACCGATAAGACGGTCTATCTTGTGAAAGTACAGTGTCGGAAGCTCATCCACGATGATGCTCACCGGAATATTACCTTTTGAGTTTACCCTTGTAATCAGACGGTTCAGAACCAAGGCATTGAGCGAGCCGATAACCTGTTCCTTTTCAGGGTCATTGGCAATTACCAGATAGCTCGGATTGGCCTTGTCAGAAATCTTTAGGTCGAAATCATCCCCGGTGAATACCCAGTAAGCTTCCGGAGACACAAGACGTGCGGCATTTACACGAAGTGTACCGACCATACCTTCCAACTGGTCATTGGCCTTGTTCTCGTATGCACTCTTGAAAGGAGCCATCAGTGAAGCAATCCTGTCATCCTGCATCAGGATGTTGAAGACCTGGTCGTATGGCCTTCCGAGGAATGAAAGCACATGCGGCATGTCCGAGTACTCTCCGGTTATGGTATCCGGCTCCACCTCATTGCCATGCTCGTCCTCATACCAGCATCTTTGAATCAGAATCTTCCTGCCGGTTCTGTCCTTATAGTTGTATCCGTTCAGGTCCACAAACATACGGTCCTCGTCAGTCGATACATCATTGCCGTTCTCATCCACGAAGTCAAGGACCACGTTACCGTCCTTGTCGATGGCATTGAAGTCATCCCAGTTACGTATGACAATCTCCAGCTTCTTTCCCTCCAGTGATATGAAACGTTTCAGTTTCCTACCGTTCCTGAACCCGACCGGATGGAAGTTTACAAAGAAATAGATGATGGCAGCCAGGAAGTTTTCTGCAGAATTAGTGAAGAATGCTTCCGATCCGCCCTTCTTCTCTCCACCTCCCTTGTTGAGCGAGGCCAAAAGAGTAGCCGCCGTTTCAGAAGCGGCAGCCAAATCCGGGATATATTTCCGCTGAATCGGATTGATACGGTTGGAGTATTCCACATCGGTAAAATTTACTATACGGAATCCGCAGTTCTGAGGCAGTTTACCGGCTTTCCTGTTCTTGCAGTACTGATAGAAAAGCGTCTGTGCAAGTGTCGGATCGGGTAGGTCGGCACCCTTACGGGCGCTTTCCCCCCTAAGAACCGTACATGATAGTTTCCCATCATACGGCTCAAGCAATTCAATACTTCTATGAAGCACGCTCATGAAAGTCCTCCTTTCTTGTTAAGAGATTTACAACATGTTTCATGTGCAAGATGCAGTTTGGATATACCATCCACGTTCAGCATCACCGTGCGCCACGGTGTGTCTTTGGTTATGGGTTCTCCACATAATGGACAGCATTGGTTCTGTCTTTCCCACATGAATATGAGGGATTTCCTTCCTTTCAAACTTTCTTTCATACGAATAAGATTTCTGTCAAGGAAGTAATCATACCATTCCGCATCATACGGATTTGCATCCCCTTTTATTTGGGGATATTTTGTAATCTTGGTATCAAACAGACGAGTTAGAAGGATATGTGTATTTCCCTTAGGACTGTCTTTTGCGATACCAAAACACCAATCACGATTATTCACACGATGAAAATACCGATTTTTAATCCATCCAAGAGATTTGTTTGAATGGCGTCTGAGACACCATCTCCAAATCATATTGAATATCTTTTGGTCGGTTTTCCTAAAAGTTTCTGAGGCTGCGCAATACCGATAGTACATTGACCATCCCGTCAATATTGGATTCAGCATCATAAGTATTTCCTCTTGTTTTACTGCTCTGTGCGATTTCAATAGAACCTTCACCTTTTCGGTGAGTTTCTTTACACTTTTCTTTGACGGTTTTGTCAGTAGTGTACCATTATATTTGCGAACATTGAATCCGAGAAAATCAAAACCTTCCGAAACATGGGTTATAACTGTTTTTTCTTCTGACAGTTCCAGCCCTCTTTCTTGGAAGAATTCGACGAGAATAGGTTTTACCTCGTTTTCCAAGATTTCTTTAGATGCACCTGTAATGATAAAATCATCGGCATATCGTATTAAACTCACTTTGGGATTATATGCAACACCATTACGGGTTGTTTGCTTGAATCCCGAAAGAGCCTTTTCGATACCGTTCAGAGCGATGTTAGCAAGAGTTGGCGATATGATTCCACCTTGTGGTGTACCTTCTTCCGTTGGGAAAACCTCTCCTTTGAAGACAAATCCGCATTTCAACCACTTACGGAGTATTTCTTTATCCATAGGGACATTGTTTAGAAGCCAATCATGGCTGATGTGGTCAAAGCATCCCTTTATATCTCCCTCTAAAACCCACTCGGGTGAGTAAGAACGAGATAAGAGGGTATGACAACGAATCATGGCATCTGCACAACAGCGATTCTTTCTGAATCCAAATGAATATTTGTCCGAAATGGTTTCTGCTACAGGGTCAAGTGCCATTAGGTACAATGCCTGCATTGCGCGGTCTGTCATTGTAGGAATGCCCAAAGGGCGAAGTTTACCATTACTCTTTTTGATATTGACTCTCTTTAACGGTTGAGGTTTGTAGCCTCTTCTCTTAAGTGTAGCAATGGCTCTGTATTTTCTTTCAGGTGTTGTCCATAATGTTTTGTCCACCCCCGAAGTTTTTGAGCCACTGTTAGAGGTCACTCGTTTAACTGCCAATGCCTTGGCATAAAACGAGTGGGTAAGTGTCCATTGCAAAGCTTTCACTTTACCATACTTACCTTCTTTCTGAGCTTTTACAATACGCGCTTGAAGCTTCTTGACCGTTTCCTCCGCCTTGTTCCAGTCTATACTGGTCCAACTTTGGTTTCGGTCAGAAGGCGCACACTTAATATTTCTATTTTCGTTCATTTGCTTTCCTCCTTTAAGAAGTTCTTTAAGTTATCTTGTAAAAGAATTACCTAGTGGAAGTCTGCCCACTTTCGTGGAGGATGATGTTGTCAATGACACACGTGACATTGGCTTAATCCTTATCCATTCCGTTACAGAATGGCATTCGCTTTTTCCACAATCTTATACCTACATACCATTCGGCATTCCTTGCGGTCTGCTTACCCTTTGTGGGAGATATATAGGCTTACCGAGTTCCATGTTGATGCCAAACCAATGGGTTAGGTTCTGTCTCTCAGCCGGCGGTTCTGATGTTCGTGCATTCCCAAAATTCACAGAAATGTCCAACCGCTTTACCTTTTGGTTCAAGCCTATCAGCGTTGTTTGGCTTGTTCGACTTAACGACCTTTAAATAACAGTTCGCTTGCGCTAACCATACCATTGAGCCAAGCCCCCAGACTGCATAACGCTTGCGGTCGTTGAAATTCCCTCACGGTTCATTCTTCCCCTTTCGGGAGGGTTACCTTTTCAGAGCAGCTTAGCACAACTGATGTCGCACCTGCTCTTAGGCTACTATTGACGAAACAATAGGTTTAATCAGAGTTTAACTCAGTTAAACAGCCATCAACATGACTTGCTCGTCACACAAACTTGAAGTCATATACCATCATGGCAAATCCCTTTGCTGAGTGCTGCCTGATGAACGGGTCAATGATACCGAAAGACTTACCCGAACCCGGCGTACCCAGAACAATCGTACCACGGAACGGATTGATGATATTGATCCATCCTTTGTGCATTTTCTTTTTCCAGTAGTATATCATCGGAATGTTCACCGAATAATCATTGCTGACCAGTGTTTCAGACTGCTGGAACGATTCGTTCTCAAAATTGAAACGGTCCTCACCAACCTTATAGTTGTAATACTTGGCAATACCGTCCAGTCCCTGATGTACCAGCATGGTACCCACTACCGAACAGACCGCATACAGAAGCCTGTTGGCCGGAAATCCCAGCCAGCTGAACCCGAAACTCATGCCATGAAATACAAAACAAAGCCCTACAAGTGTCAGACCGGCCAGTACCGGATAGATGACCATTGTCCTTACATTGAACTTCAGTGACTTTTCAGCCTTTGTGCCTATACAGACAATACAGATGCATACCAGTTCAGCAACCTTACAGCCAGATACTGAGTTGAATACCCTGAACCGTGCCAGCAGGTCAAGAACGAACTGCGTAACCCTGTTGTCTGCCGTAACAGGCAGGTTCATGATGATTTCAATAATCAGAAATATATAGATGCAGCTTCTGAAATAGTTGTACATCTGCTGCTGTTCCCTTGTTTCCTCAAATGCCATACGCTCTAACTGTATATGAATTTACTAAAATGGAACCTTTATCCCCAGCAGCAGACCGTTGCGGAAGGTATCTCCATGCAGGAAGTTCACATTGTTCTTCTGTATGACAGAGAACTCCAGTCCGCTGCGGAACACATAGCTGTATTCAAATCCGGCCTCCAGCCCGAAGAAGAACTTCTTCTGTACCGCACCGAACTGTGGCCCCAGACGAAGGCGCATCATGCCGTTCTTGTACCGTGCCAGACGGTGCTTGTAAACCATACCGCCATCCCAGAAATATCCTTTCCAGAAATTGTGACATACAGGTTTCTGCCAGTGATTTCCGACCTCACCGTATACTTCGACCGCATTTCCGTATGAAAGCGGATACTCATAACCCAAAGTGGCATTCAGCGTACTTGGAAAAAGGAATCCGGCATTGACGGAAACCTTTCCGGTCTGTGCCGATGCACCGATGAATGCAACCGGGCAAAACAGAATGAACAGAATCTTCTTCATGGTCTATCTTTTTATGGAATGATCAATATAATAGTAGGGATAATAGTCGGCACCGTCCAGAATATCCGAGTCGAAGCCGTCCGCATTGAGAATGTCCTCATACTCGATGGTGAGTACCACCACACGTCCACTAATCTGGTTCTCGGAAATCTCCAGACGGAGCACCTTCTCTTCAGGGAAAGTGAGCTTCGGAAGTACAAGCACGTTCCTGTAGTCCTTTTTAAACTTACGGGTGTTGTTCATGGAGAATACCGGAGTAAGTTCTATGGTCTGTGAGTTGGTTGCCTTTGTTTCCTTTTTGTCAGTAAGTTTTACCCTTATTTCTTCAATGTCGTATGCAATCCTGGTTTTGTTTTTCAGCGTATAGTCCAAAAAGAAATAGTCACCGATGGAATAGATATTGTTGATGTATGCCCTGATTCCGTTTTTGTCTGATACAATCTGGTTGAATTTTCTTCTGCTTCCATAGACAGCCCAGGCATATCGTGCAATCTCGGCCATCGGCATGGAAACCTCCGGATTGATATAGGACTGTGTCTCATTGTAGGATACATTGTAGATGGTAGAAGCATATTGGGGTGATTCGGTATAGAGAATGTCATACTGGGCAATATGACGCTCACCGATAATGGTGAGTGTACCCAGCAGTTCGTTTTCGCTGTAACCTTCAGACGATATGGAATCATTCTCCAGATAAGGTTTGATGCGGACGATATTGTCCGTACACTGGTTGCCTATTATTTTAGTAGTGGAAATATCCACCATTTTGATGTTCTCCGGCATTACAATGTGCGTGGTCACTTCCCGGTTGATGTATATCTTCTCGTTGGCCGACAGATGTACGGCTATGCCTGTGATAAGGCATATTATCAGAATAATTCTGGTTTTCATATTGAAATATTAAAATGTTACTATAATTTTCTTTGCTGTATTCAGATATATCAGCGTGCATCCTCCGAGTTTATCAGATAAACAATGGTATTGTACTTGATTTTCGCCTTGTTCTTTCTGATATTGGAAGATATGGCAGAAGTTGCAGAGTTATACATGTTCTGCAGTGACTGGAGTGCAATGGCCTCCGTGGAAATCCCTGTACCGTAACCGTCAGTGGATTCAAAACTGATATTCTGCTGTACCGTATTGGAACCTGCATCCTTCATGAAATCCCTGAAAGCCGATTCAGGAACATAGAAGCCTTCCATACCGTCATTGTCAAAAACAGAAAGCTTGACCTTGATGAACCTGTCGCCGATAAGAATACTGGTTATGGAAGCCCTGACACGCTGCTGTCCGAAACCTGTTACCGTTCCATAAAGGTAAGTTCCCTTTTTCAGCTTTGTGCCGCTTACCGTCACATCGTCCAGAAGTTTGAACCGCAGACGTGTACCTTCATGCGCCTTTGTAGTCTGGTCAATCATGGCACGTATCAGCTTGTTCTCGGCAAATTCATCCGGAGCAGTAACCGTATTGAACCTGTCGGCATTGGTGTCATCAGACTTGATTACCAGACTCGGACGGTTGCGTTCCCTTTCCTCCTGACGTACTTTAGCTATGGAATCAGCCCTGTGCTTTCTTTCCGCTTCCTCTGCTTCCGGGTCTTTGATACCCAGTCCGCTTTCAATGGCCTTCTGCCGTTCATAGCTCCTTCGCTGAATCTCTTCAAGGTCACGTGCAAACTCATCCTGTGAGGAATATCCCATACCTCCGTAACCCGTTTCACTGTTTTCCGAAGGACCGTTTCCGTAAGCATATGCATTGATATGCTTTCTTGATTCGGCAAGGGAACGCTCCAGTTCTTCAAGTTCCCTCTGCTGTCGCTGTCTTTCAGCTTCGGCTGCATCCAGACGGTTCAGCTCTTCCTCGCTGTAGCCGTGTTCCAGTTCCTCCTTCTTCTGTTTTTCTTCTCCGATACCGCTGACGGCTGTGAAGGCATCCTCGTCACCGAAACGTCTGGACATCTCATACATCTTGTCTCCGGCTTCCTCGGCATTGGCCTGGGGAAGTTCCATGTTGATACGGTCTGTAGCTACCGTTCCGGCAGTCTCCTCACCGCCGGAGAAGGTCTGCATCACAAAGTATACCAGTGCGCACAGCGGAACGAATATGACCAGCGGAAAGATATACTTGGGCTGTTTGAAATTAATCTTAATCATGGGTTATCATTGTTTTTTATGGATTTGACTATATTTTCCAGCTGCCGGTATTTGAGGATGATCCGCAAGGAATCCTCACGGCTCTTTACAGGTATGGCAATCATGGAGTCCAGTTCATGACGCAGTAACTGTCCCTTTACCGTCATTTCCGTCAATACACTGCGGTGAATGTCCTTGTTTGCCTGGATGGTACGGAATCCCTGAAACATCGGTTCCAAATTGGTAATCGAACTGACATCCGGTTCACTCTGTTTCCCGTTGCCGGAATCTATGGCAACTGTACTGACAAGTAGCAGAAGCAGTGTTCCTGCCACACCTGTGAATGTAGCTTTCGGATGCTTTGCCGCCCATCTGTTGGCCAGTCTTATCCTTGCGGCCAGACGGTATCTTGTTCCGATGACACCCAGTTTGGGCTGCAACCACGACCTGACAAGCAGATGCGTTTTCAGACGGCTTTCCCGTATCTTTTTTCTGAATGATTTCATATTATCAGTATATCAATAGTCCAAATCCCTGTTTTCAAGAGTCCTCCAGCCGGTAATGAGCAGACCGTGCGGATTGTTCCTTGTCCTCGGTACGGACTCGATGTAACCTGTTGTCACCATCGAGCGTCTGATGTCCCTGGTCCTGCGCTTGATAAGTTGCGTACCGTAATAGGTAAACTTCCGTTCATGTTCGTCAAACTGAATGGAGTCACACATGATGGTGCAGACAGCTGAAGAGGAAATGATGTCAGAGTAGAAACCGTTCTCGTCCATGGCCTGTTTCTGTTTCAGCGCAGTCCCGTCAGCCATATACATTGCTTTCCCTACCGTCCATTTGATATAGTCGTTGTCGGGCGGCAGGTTGAAGAAATACTGGTGGAACAGCTGTATGTGCGCCTTGGCCTCCATGGTGAAGTTGGCTTCCAGCCGTGCACGCTCGGCAAGAAACGGAATGTCTCCGTCAAGTACATAAATCTGCTGCCTTTCCTCGTTGACAAGTGAAATGCAGCACCAGATGGTAAAGGCACAGATGACGGTGCAGCCTCCGATTACCGCAAATACTGTCATCATGGCCAGTCTGGTTTTCTGTGCAAGGGATTCAATAAGCATATTGTAAAAAGATTTGAAGTTATTTGACTAATGATTTGACAGCCGAACCGGCTCCCTTCATGGTTGAACCTGCCGCACCTCCGGCCATAGCACCTGCAGCCGAAGTGATGCCCATTGCAGCCGAACCGGCAACGGAACCCGTACCCGAGCTTACACCTCCCGGAATCAGCCATGATGCCACTTCAGGAACGAAGCGTATGATATAGGCACCCACGAGCATACCCATGGCATACATACAGTTGGAGCCTATTCCCTGCAGTCCCAGTGCGCCGATCTGTTCCCATGAGTTGACCGAGCCATGAAGCAGATGATCGTATGCCACCAGATCCTGCTGCAGGTTATAAAGAAGGATGAAGTCTATATAATAGATACACATATAGGTCACGAATCCCCATAACGAGAGGGAAAGGAACTTGGACATCCACTGGCTCCAGGCCGAGTTCCATGGCGGTGCCAGCGAGAGGGCAAACATGATCGGACAGAATATCATCATGATGGCCATGAAAATCCTCTGTGCCACGAGCATCCCGTAATACGACATCTGGAAAATCAGTTCCCCGACAAAGCGTATTACATCGTTTATCCATTCACTGACCTTCGTCTCAGCCGCCACGGCAGCCCTCTGTGCGTAGTTGTTGATGGTCGAGCCCAGATTCTCCACATTATATATCAGTTTGTCCCACCAGACAGCATCCTGACCGATTTCGGCCACCTGCTTTGCCGTGGCTATGGAGTCCTGTACGGTTCTCAGCCTGTCGAGATATTCACTCTGTTTCTGTGCCACCTTCAGCTCGAAGGCTGCCACTTCCTTATTCTTTGCCTTTGCCATAGCCCATGTAGCGGACTCCAGACTCTTTCCCGGAACCTGCAGAGCCGAGCATATCCATGAAGAGGATGAAATACATAGGGAAATGCCGATGATGCGCAACAGCTTCATGACATCCATACCACGCCTTCCGAGCATCATCATCCAGCATTCGTATGAACCGACACACAGGGCCAGGCACAGACCGAGAGCCTTTGCCATTGAAACGGCATCACCGAGAACGGCCACATTGGGAAATGTCTCCATGGCCGTCAGCAGCTTTTCCAGACTTTCGTCAATGGCCGGAAGTCCTATTGTCAGTGGAATAAACAGTAAATTCATGATTGACTATATTATTTGTTTAATATTATTACCTGAATTGTTATCAATTATAGAGAATGTCTAATAGTGTGTAGCGGCAACAGCACAAAGGTGTGCAGTCCTGTTGACCAGTTCTGCCATCCTGGATTTGGCTTCCTCGTATGCCTTCTGCCGCTTGGCGTTCTCCAGTCCATAGCCGACACCGGTTTTGTGTATATAGGCTATATCCGCACAGAGTATTTCATTCTGGCGGCTCAGCTCGTCCACCTGATAGCGGAGCTTGCCGTCACTCTTCTGCATACAGTAGAGCAGTCCGTCCGTGATACAGTCCTGCATACGGTTGAACTCGTCCTTGTAAGTGGCATACATCAGGTCAACATTTCTGTCAGCCTCCCTTGCCAGTTCTTCCTTATACAGTTCCTCGATATATTTGCGCTCACTCTCCACTTTCTTGATTTTCTGCCTCTGCGTCTCTTCGGCAGTCACACGCACCGGCATGATACGCTTCACATCAGACTTTGGTTCCTTGAAACGGACACGGAATCCGGAGTTGAACCAGTCCCATTTCCAATACATTTCCGCACCTGAGTATTTCTTATGCAGGAAAAAGTAATACCAGTCCGGAGCAAAATCCCACGGACCGTTTTCCATAGACTTCCACTGCTTCTGCTTTTCACTGTCACTTACTATGCTTTGGGCATTGGATGTAAATATGATACATGATACGGCCAGACACATGATTATTGTAAATATTCTTCTAACCTGCATATCCCTGATTCCATTTATTGATTACACGCTCAGCTATCTCATTTTTCACATTGGAGTTCAGTATCTCCCAGACATAGTCCGGCTTCCATCCGCAGTCCGTGACAAGGAAACAATACAGATTAGCATTGTCTATTATGTACCTTGCCCTGTCGATGGAAGCCTTCAGTGTCATTACCAGATTCAGTTTTTCATCCATGGAGGCCTTCATCAGGTTTATACCCGAAGCGGCTACGGATGCATACAGTCTGTAGCAGTGCTGTATCTCCCTTGATATGGCCACGTTGGCATCTGCATAATACCAGGCCACGAAAGGCTTCTTCGATACATAACTGAAAGTATTACCGGTAAAGTCCTTGTATTCCGTTACCAGCTGATACAGTGAGTTGGCCGTTGAAGAAATGGCACCTGCCAGCACCAGATACGAATAGGCATTATTCAGCCTTGTATCCAGAGTGGTCCGGACATCATTGAACTTTTCCGCACCCTTCTCAATGAGCGACTGCTCGCCATAGCTTGTAGCCACTCTTGTAAGAGCCTTGTCCTCGTCCTTCTTTATGGCCTTGTGCAGGGCAATGAGTGCCTCGATGGTCGGCAGGTCTTTGGGTATGATGAAAGCTGAAGCCTTTACAGGCAGCAACAGCATTATAATACCGGCAGATATGATACTTATATTCCTGAGTTTCATGACAGAGATATATGAAAGGTTAATAATTTGAAGCAACCAGTCCGTTCCAGTCCTGTACAAGATTTCCCACATGATTCTTCATGGTCACCACATTTGCCCATCCTTCAGGGTCTATGGCAAAGAAGAGGTCGTTTGCAGTGGCATACTGTGCCATCAGAACCATCCCTTCCACCTTGTAGCGTATCCTGTTCAGGTCAGTATAGATGCTGTTGGCCAGTGTCAGCCTTTCATACCTGTCCAGCAGGTTGTAGCCGTCATCCTTTTTCTCGGCAGTTGCCTGTCCCTGCAACGGATTGGGAATCCTGGCATTGTTCACGATATTGACAAAGTTGCCGACCAGCTGCTGTGTTTCCGCTACAAGGTTGCCGAGTTCGTTCAGACAGAGCAGCCTGTTTGAAAATTTGGCCCTGTTTACCGTGCTGACAAGTATCGGAACATTTCGCAGAATATCCAGAGCACACAGGCCTATTTCCTTATAATAAAGACTTTCAGTCCCGAAACCGGATATGTTCTCTATGCTCAGTTTGTAGAGTTCCTTCATGGTAGCCATGCTTACCGTATAGAGTTCCACCTTCTGCTTCTTTGCTGCAATGGTATCCACACGCTGGTTGTGCTGTTCCTCGATAAGTTTCTGTGAAGCGGTATTGGCCATGACAATCTTCAGGCAGTTGCGGTCGAATACGATTCTCCAAGCAGCATGTGCATTAATACAGACAAATGCAGAAAGCATTATAACCGATATGATTCTCAATACTGTTCTTACCATAGTGACATAACTTTTTGATGTTGATTGACTTTTCTTGCAAACTCCAGATACAGAAGCCCTCCATCCGCCTTGCGGTCTTCCTCGATACGGGTTATGGCCTCCTGCAGCGTACCGTACCGGGCAAGATAAATCTTCAGTGCCTCCTTCTCGGTACGTTCAGTAGTGTATGCCCAGTAACATTCCGGTGCTTCCTCCACGCCGTACACATCCGAGTGCTGTCCCCGGCAAATCCATACCTCCTTGAAGTAGCTTCTTCCCTCATGGTTGTTCAGCGCATTGATGGTGAAAATCTGCTGACGCTGTATGTCTGTGAGTCCCAGAATGGCTGCAATATCTTCATACCTGTCCTTGAACTTGGTCTGGTCAAGCAGAATCTTCACATCCGAGTTGTTGATGATGGCCTCCTTCACAATAGGGGAATCAATCACGTCATTAAGCTCCTGTGTGACCACACCGGCTATTCCGTGGAACTTCCGGACGGTCTTATACAAATATTTTATATATTCCGCCATGTTTGCAGAGGCAATCGCTTTGCCGGGTAGGTCGGGGGCATTACTGCCCCTTTCCCCCCTAAGAACCGTACGTGA
>OGNG01001088.1_pt1 | contig 13092 bp, 16 predicted proteins | sample 1573431 | NCBI WGS metagenome assembly OGNG01 (sample SAMEA2581927, study PRJEB24529) | metagenome | biome: Human gut stool | place: China | collected 2011
AGACTGCCTTAGTTTACAACCTTGTGCAAACGGGTTCAATCTATTTTTTGAGCCGTTCCCTGTCCCAGTAAAAATCCGCGGCACTGGTCTGCGGATTTTTACTGGGACAGGGAACGGCTCCGGCGCAGGCCGGTATTTTGGGTACCGTAGTTAAAGGCGGCGCTGTATCGTTATTGGTCAGCCAGTTTGCCGACCAGCTGAACAGCGCTATCAATACTTTGACGGCAAAATATCCTATCTCCAGCGATTACGCTACCAAGGTAGTGCCGATCATTACCGTGGGTGACGGAAGTTATGCCGGCGCTGCTCAGGTATCGGGACCGAAGGAGCAGGTAGATAAATGTCAGGCTGCTTTGCAGCTGGAGGCTTCCTTCTTTAAAAGCTTCCGTGCGAAAGCGCTGATCCCGGTCGATAAGGTCGCTATCAGCGGTATCAACCGCGTGCAGGGTGTGGGCGTATCGGCCCAGATTGATGTAAAGATCTAACAGCTTAAAACAATTTAAAAAGTGCAAGTCCGCAGGCTGATGTATGTCAGCCTGCGGACTTTTTTTATTTGCACGGGTATTTTAAGGGTCATGCTTTAACAAACCTTTAAAGAAAGGCGAAATTCTTTACAAGAACTTAAAGCCTTCTTAATTCAAAGCAAAGAAAGCTTTGTTATGATGACAGTGTTTCCAGATGCAAGCAAAATTTCAGTACTTGTGAAAAAGGAGAGAAGGAAATGAAATCAAGAAAATTATTCAAGGTCTGCGCCCTGCTGATGCTGGCAGTAATGAGCTGTTTGCTGTTCAGTGGCTGCGGCGGTCAGTCTGAGCAAAAGAAATTTGTGATCACTTATCTGCCGAATGAATCGACAGATAAAAATGCCGATGCCAGAAAAGGTATGGCGGGCGATTTGAGCAAGGTTTTGGGAATAGAGGTCACAGAGCTGGTATCTAACGATTATAATGCGGTGATTGAGGCTATGCGTACCGGTAAAGCCGATATGGCTTATTTTGGACCGTTAAGCTTCTGCCTGGCTTATGAACGTGCAGGTGCAGAACCGATCGGGATGATTGCCAAGGATAAAGATAAAAAGAACGCGACTTATAAGTCTGTTCTGGTTACGAGCAGCAAGAATACTGATATCAATAGTATCCAGGATATCAAAGGGAAAACGATGGCGTTCGTTGACCCGAATTCCACTTCCGGCAATCTGATCCCTTCAGCGGCGATTATGAAAGCATTTCCCGGTGAGAAGCTTTCGATGGATGATCTGCATACTAATGGCAAATTTTTCCAGGCAGTCAGCTTTTCCGGCAAGCATCAAGCAGGTCTGGCGGCTGTAGTCAAGGGTGATGTGCAGGTAGCTCCTATCTCTGATGCAATTCTGGCGGCTGAGATCAATGCGGGACGTGTCAGCAAAGATGACGTTAAAATTATTTTCGCTTCTGATCCGATCCCGTCCGAACCGATGGCTCTGCGCAGGGATCTGCCGGCAGAATTGAAGGAAAAGGTAAAAAACTTTATCCTGAGCTATGACAATGCCGCTTACTACAAAGGGGTAATGGGTGCAGAGGATAAGCGTTTCGTAGAATGCAGTATTGAAGATTACAAAGGTATCATTGATCTGAACAAAGCCCTGAGCAGCAGTAAATAAGTTGGAGCAGAGGCCGGCGCTGTCCGGCCTTTTTTATAGGAGGAAGCATGAGCACGGTTTTAAAAATGGAGCATATCGAGAAAGTTTATGGCAATCAGATCCGCGCTTTGCATGATATCAGTCTGGAGGTCAGAGCCGGAGAATTTGTCGCTGTTATAGGTCCTTCCGGATCGGGCAAGTCCACTCTGCTGAGAACGGTCAATCAGCTGGTAGTCCCCAGCGGAGGTCATGTATACATCGACGGCGAGGAAGTTACCGGTGCGTCCGGCAAAAAGCTGCGGCTGCTGCGGCGTAAAGTCGGGATGATCTTTCAGCATTATAATCTTGTGCAGCGGCTGTCGGTAATGCAGAACGTGCTGCATGGGCGCTTGGGTTATATGTCGGCGTTGGACGGGATGCTGGGTAATTATACGGAAGAGGATAAACGTAAGGCGATTGACTTGCTGCAGGAAATCGAGATGGGCGATCGTTTATATAACCGTGCCAGTGATCTTTCGGGCGGTCAGAAACAGCGCGTAGGTATTGCCAGGGCGATTATGCAGGAACCGAAGCTGCTTCTTTGTGACGAACCGATCGCTTCACTGGACCCTAATGCGTCTAAAATCATTATGGACCTGATCTATCAGATGACGCAGCGCCGTAATATTGCCTGTATCGTCAATCTGCATCAGCTGGATGTGGCCATGCGTTATGCTACGCGCATCATCGGTCTGGCAAAAGGAGAAATGATTTTTGACGGAACCCCGCAGCAGCTGAATAATGCAGTGATAGAGAAAATTTATAATACTTCGATGGAAAATCTGATCATTAAGCAGGGTGAAAATTATGCCTGAAAAAATAAGTATAATGAATCCCCGTGAAAAACAGGTTTATACCTGGTTTTTAGTGGTCGTGCTGGTTTTGTTCTGCCTGGCGACTTATATTTCCCGTTTTAATCCGCTGGAGGTGCTTTGGGAACAGGGAGAATTCTGGAAATTTCTGTTTCAGGATTTCCTGCCGCCACGCTTCAATGCTTCGCCGGTAGTAGTAGAATCGATTCTTGTAACTTTTGCGTTGGCGGTTTCGTCCAGCTTCGTTGCGGCAGTGTTTGCTTTTCTTTTCGCTGTGTTCGGCAGCACTTCTTTATCACCCTGGAAGGGACTGGCCAGAACGATCCGGGGGTTTGCCACTTTTCTGAGGAATATCCCGACACTGGTCTGGGCTTTTATCCTTTTTTCGTCACTGGGTATTGGTACCGGTGTTGGTTTTATTGCTTTGCTGATTTCGACCTTTGCCTTTATGACAAGAGCGTTTATTGAAGTGATCGACGAGGTATCCTGTGATGCAATGGAAGGGCTGACGGCCTGCGGCGGTACGTTTTGGCAGAAGGTCTGTCAGGGTATCGTACCGACCTGCCTGACACAGTTTATCGCCTGGTTCCTGTACTGCATCGAACTTAATATACGCGCATCGACTATTGTGGGAATGGTAGGCGGCGGGGGGATCGGGCTGGTGCTGTTTTCCTATATCAAGTCGTTTAATTATGACGGCGCGGCAGGAATTATTCTGGTTATTGCGGCGATGGTCATTATGGTGGAATTTTTAACTAATTATCTGCGAAGAAAGGTGTTGACATAAAATGGAGCAGACTTTTGTACAGGCGAGGGTGCAGTGTCTTGAGTTCAGTAACGGCAGGATCCGTGTTGCCCGCAGCGGGCAGGATAGGGGGCTGCGCTGGTTTTTAGCAGCTGTAACAGTCGTTTCGATAGTGGCGCTATATTATCTGCAGTTGGATTGGCTGAAGCTTATTTCCAGGCTGCCTGATCTGGGGAAGACCTTTGGTTTGCTGGCGCTGCTGGATTTTCACGATTTTGGGCTGACGCTGGAGGCCTTTTCCCAGACAGTGGCAATAACTGTGCTGGCAACTATTTACAGCGTTCTGCTGGGATTGGTATTAGCTGCCTTTGGTGCCCGTAACCTGATGAAAAATAAATTTGTGACGTATGCTCTGAGCGCGTTCTTTACGTTTCTGCGTGCCGTACCGACACCGGTTTGGGTATTGCTGGCGCTGGTCTGTCTGGGGTTGGGGCCTGCTGCGGGCATCGTAGGACTGTGTGTGCATGCCACAGCTTTTTTTGCCAGGGCTTTTACGCAAAGCTTTGAAGATGTGCCTGAGGAAGTGATCGAGGCGCTTGAGGCAACAGGAGCCAGTAAGCTGCATATTTTTTTGTCTGCGATACTGCCTGCGGCAGCTTCGCAGATCATGGCCTGGACTGGTCTGCGTTTTGAAATAAATTTTTCTGAATCAGCGATCCTGGGGATGATCGGTGCCGGCGGAATCGGCTTTGCGATTGCGAATAATATTCAGGGCTATCAGTTTGGAGCCGCAGGGCTGGCGATCGTACTGGTTTTTGGATTTGCCTATTGCGTGGAGCTGGTTTTTACAACAATCAAGAAAAACTATATCTGACAGATAAAGGGTGATGTTATGGAGAAAAAAGAGTTGTTCCGTATTATGGCGGCCGCCGATGGCAGTATGCTGCGTGAGCTGGCTCAGCCGCTGGCTGAAAAATATGGTGTCAGCGTTGTGAAGGCGCCTGCTAAAACACTGGCGATGATCAAGCTGCGTGAGCCGGTAAAAAACAGTCTGTTTTATCTGGGTGAGGCGTTGGTGTGCGATACAGTTGTGGAACTGGGCGGCACTAAAGGGACAGCTGTTGTGCTGGGTGATGATTTTGACAAAGTCAGTTCCATGGCGGTGATCGATGCTGCTTTTAACAGGCAGGTCAGCGAACTGGATGAACTGAAGACAGTGCTGCAGCGGCTGTCTATGCGGCAGCAGCGGGAACAGGAACTGGAAAACGGATTGTATGCCAAAACGATGGTTGATTTTCAGACTATGGATCAGGAGTAAAGATAATGCAGAAAGCTTATGAATTTGATTTTGTATATGACACTCAGGCTGCTTTTCGTCTGTTGCTGGAAGCGCTGAGCAATCCGGGACGCATCGTTGAGCTGGGACCTCTGGCCCGGAAACTGGGTGGAGCTTATGCCATGCCGCTGACTGTGGCGGCAGTGCTTTTGGACAATGAGGTCAGTTTTGCAGTCTGCGGTTCTCCTGCGCTGGCAGAGAAAATTACTGAGCTGACTCTGGCTAAAACAGCTGCTGTGAGTAAAGCGGATTATATCTTTGTGACGGAGAATGCGGATTGGCAGGAAGCAGTACAGGTTGCTAAGTGCGGTACACTGCGCGATCCTCATAAAAGCGCGACTGTCATTTTGTGCACAGCGGATCTGCAGGCAGGCAAGCTGCAGCGTATCAGCGGGCCCGGGATCAAGGCTGTCCAGGAAATCATTATGTGCCCGGAACTGCAGGCGGCTTTGGATAAACGTGATGAGCAGGAATATGAGTATCCGCTGGGCCTTGATTTTTTTGTGCTGGATCAGCGGGGCTGCCTGATGGGTATACCACGTAAAACAAGAATAGAAAGCAGGTGAACAGATGGCTTATGTGGCAGTTTCCGGCGGTCAGGAAGCAATAGAGGAAAGCATCAGGCTGCTGCATTGTATGCGCGGCAGTACTTTTAAAGAGCTGGAAGTAGAAGCGATAGAAAAAAAGCTGGGCCTTTTAGTGGACCGGGTAATGAGCGAGTCTGGCTTATATGCGCCGGCTTATGCGGCACTGGCTTTGAAACAGGCGGAAGGCAGTATCGAAGAAGCAGTGTTTTTGCTGCGGGCTTATCGTTCGACTTTGAGCCGCAATTATTATACCCTGCCGGCCAGCGGGACAGAGATGCGTGCTGTCCGCAGGATCTCGGCAGCCTTTAAGGATATTCAGGGCGGACAGATTCTGGGAGCGACCTATGATTATACACATCGGTTGATTGAATTTAAACAGCCGTCGGCAGTGGAATTATGCGCCCGGCGTCAGTGCTGCCTTAAAGAGGCGAAGCCTGTGCCGGTAGTAAAGCTGCCGCGGGTTTCGGAGTACCTGAAGGCAGAGGGATTGATCGACAGCTGTGAGATCGATGATATGGAACCTGTGGATGTAACGAAGAATGTTCTGGAATTCCATGCTGACAGAAGCGCGCGTCTGCAGACTCTGACCCGGGCTGACGGGGGCTTTATCGGCGGACTGGCGTATAGTTCGATCCGTGGTTATGGCGCCGTACATCCAACTGTAGGTGAACTGCGCTGCGGCTATGTGGAGCTGGAAGTACCATATTTGTTTGACGAGACGGAAAGCATCTGCATCGGTGAAATCTTGCTGACGGAAGTAGAGGGCTTTATTCCTGAGGATGACGATAAGAAACTGAAATTGGCAGTAGGCTACGGCGCAGTTTTGGGGCGGAACGAAAACAAGGCGATCTCGATGGCGGTGCTGGACGCGTCGTTGGAAACAGAAGGGCCTGCTCCTGCACAGGATGAAGAATTTGTACTGCTGCATGGTGATTCGCTGGAGATGAACGGCTTTATTTCTCATTTGAAGCTGCCGCATTACGTTACCTTCCAGTCTAAGCTGGACAGCGTACGCAAGACCAGAAAGGAGCCGGAGCATGAATCCTGAATATAATTTTGCTTTCCTGGACGAAGGTTCTAAACGGGAAATCAGGCGCAGTATTTTAAAGGCGGTGGCTGTACCCGGTTATCAGGTGCCGTTCGGCTCGCGCGAACTTCCGATAGGGCGCGGCTGGGGGACGGGAGGCATTCAGCTCACTTTGTCGCTGATCGGCCCGCGTGATGTTTTGAAGGTTATCGATCAGGGCAGCGACGATAGTGTCAACGCTGTCAATATCAAGAAATTTATCAATTTGTGCAGCGATGTGGCGACTACTACAGACAGTACGGAAGCAACCCTGATCCAGACGCGTCATCGTATACCCGAGGAACCGCTGCGTAATGACCAGCTGCTGGTTTTTCAGGTGCCTTTGCCGGAACCGCTGCGGGTGATAGAACCAAGCGAGGAAGCAACGAAGCTGATGCATGCAGAAGCAGATTACACGGGCATTTGGCTGCAGCTTTATGAAAGCATTATGAAATATGGCAAGGTCACGATTGCTACGGAATATCCGGTTACTGTTGAGGACAGATATGTTATGAACCCCAGTCCGATCCCGAAATATGACAATCCCAGACTGCATGAGTCGGAATGTCTGTATTTATTCGGAGCAGGGCGCGAGAAGAAAATTTATGCGATCCCGCCTCATACAAAGGTCGTGTCGCTGGCGTTTGACGATGTGCCTTTTGAGATCGAACATATGGAAGGTCGCCGCTGCCGTTTATGTGGAGCGGAAAATGTTTATTTTGACGAGCTTATCGACAGAGAGACAGGCGCTGTCAGCTATCAGTGCTCGGATACAGGTTACTGCTCTAAACGAAGGCTGCGCAAGGAGGCGGACTGCTGATGCGTACTAAAGAGGAATATTATGAAGATACATTAAAAAACAGGGCCTTGCTGGAGAGCCAGGAGGTGCTGGACTGCAGTTGTCCTTACAGCCGCTGCGAATGGCACGGGAAGTGCCGCGAATGTGTAGCGCTGCATCGTTATCACGCTGAGCATCTGCCCTGTTGCCTGCAGCCGCTGCTGAGGGAGAAGATCACGGTGCTGGCGGGGTGCTGTGAAATGGAAACCACTTCCAGAGTCAAAGAATCTGAGAAATTCCGTGAATATGTAAAAGAACAGGATGCTGTGCGCGGAAAGGGGCGGCAGATATGATGAATAAAGAAGAGGCCGTTTTACAGGTGCGCGATCTGCTGCTGCGTTATGGCAACGGCTGCGAGTGCTGCCGCAGCCGGCAGCCGCTGGAAAAGAACCGCTGTCCCCGCTGCGGTACTGTCTGGGCTGTACGCAATGTATCCTTTGACGTTTATCCCGGAGAAGTATTAGGCATTGTCGGTGAATCAGGCTCAGGAAAATCCAGCGTGATGAAAAGTCTGTATTTCGATCATGAAGTAACAGGAGGCAGTGCCTTTCTGAAGCAGTATCAGGATGGAAAGGTCAATATTTTCGGCGCCAGTTCACAGCAGCGCCGGTATATCAAAAATCATCTGATGGGGATGGTTTATCAGAATCCTCTGCTGGGTCTGCGTATGGATTATTCATCTGCTGCCAATGTTGCTGAAAAGATCATTGCCGCCGGCAACCGTAATGTAGCTTTTATGGACGGCAGAACAGTGGAGCTTTTGGAAGCGGTGGAGATACTGACTTCCAGGCGTGCGGAACCGCCCAGAAATTTTTCGGGCGGTATGCAGCAGCGGGTACAGATCTCCAAGGCGCTGGCCAATAATCCGGGGCTGCTGCTTTTGGATGAGGTCACCACCGGGCTGGATCTTTCGGTACAGGCCAAGGTTTTAGACCTGATCAGGAAAATACGCAGCCGTTATAATATTTCGATCATTCTGGTCTCGCATGATCTGGCAGTGATCAGGATGCTGGCAGACAGGACGATGGTCATGCTGGATGGCAAGGTAGTGGAAAGCGGTCTTACCGATCAGATTTTAGAGGATCCGCAGCATGCTTATACTCAGCAGCTGGTACACTCATTGCTCTAACAGCGGCGCTGCCGCGGGAAAGGACGACTATGAAAACAGCTATTTATAATGGTAAACTGATCACACCTGCCGAGGTGTTGGAAAATAAAGTGCTGGTGTTGGAAAATGACCGTATTATCGATATTCTTGCAGAGGATGTTATAGATCTGGGGCAATATGATGAAAAAATCGATGCGCACGGAAGGTATGTCTGCCCCGGTTTTATCGATACTCATTCTGACAAGATCGAACAGATCATTCAGCCGCGTCCTACCAGCGTGATGGATTTCGAGATGGGACTGAAGGAGATCGAGCGGCAGTTGATCAATCAGGGGATCACAACGATCTACCATTCGATATCACTCTATCAGGACGATTATTTTGGGGCTTCGGAGCTGCGCTATAAGAAAAATGTGCTGAAGCTGGCTGAGCTGATCAATAATATCCACGAGCGTCATCACCTTATTCATCATCGTCTGCATTTGCGGATCGAGATCGATAATCTGGAAGCGTTTGATATCGTCAGCAAAATGCTGCGGGAAAAAACAGTGCATGAGATATCGTTTATGGACCATACGCCCGGGCAGGGGCAGTACCGCAATATCGAGACTTACCGCAAAACTATTACCGCTTATCACGGCGAAACTGTAACAACGCTGGGGTTTGAGGGCGTGCTGGAACATCATAAAAACAAACGGACCCTGAGCTTTGAACAGCTGCATGAGCTGGCGGAACTGGCCAGGGCTAACGGAATCCCCGCAGCGTCACATGATGACGATACTGCTGCCAAGCTGCAGGTAAATAAGGAGCTGGGCGTTGCTATCAGTGAATTTCCAATTACGATCGACGTTGCCAGGCAGGCACAGCAGTTAGGTTTGGCTACAGTGGTCGGAGCCCCTAATATTCTGCTGGGCGGTTCACATACCGGCAATCTGTCTGCGGCAGAAGCGGTCAAGGAAGGCTGCGCCGATATTCTCTGCTCCGACTATTATCCTGCGGCAATGCTGCACAGTATTTTCATTATGCATAAGCAGCACGGCGTGCCGCTGCCGGAAATCGTCAATAAGCTGACGCTGAATCCGGCCAGAGCGATGTGTATCGATAACGATTATGGCTCGTTGGCAGTGGGAAAAAAGGCCGATCTGCTGATTATCAAGATTTTAGACGGTTATCCTGTTATTACTCACGCTTTGGTTGACGGCAAGGTTATTTCACAGTTGGAATACAGGGTTTAGGAGGAGTTATGGAGATACTTGCCATTGAAGGGCTAACGAAAAATTTTTATCTGCATAATTTGGGCAAAACTATCAAGAGCTGCCGCGACATCGGTTTCACGCTGCATGAGGGTGAATTTATCGGTATAGTGGGGCGTTCCGGCGCCGGTAAGTCGAGCATTCTTAAATGTATCAACCGTACCTATCTGCCGCTGCAGGGTACGATCGTTTATAACAGTCAGGCTTTTGGGCCTATTGATCTGGCTCAGGCCGACGAGCGGCAGATGCTGCAGCTGCGCCGCTATGAAATCGGTTATGTGGCCCAGTTTCTGAATGTGATGCCGCGTACGACGGCAAAAGAGCATGTTATGTCGGCACTGCTGGAGATCGGCGTCGCCGCCGGCGAGGCCGAGCGCCGTGCTAAGGAAATGCTGGATTATTTTCGTTTGCAGGAGGAATTGTGGGATATTTATCCGCAGACCTTTTCCGGAGGTGAAAGGCTGCGTTTGAATCTGGCGCACGCTATGGTCAAACGGCCGCGGCTGATGCTGCTGGACGAACCAACGGCGTCTCTGGATAATAAGACTAAAGTTTTAGTAAAGGATATTCTGCAGCAGTTAAAAGAAGAAAAGACCAGTATGCTGGGAATTTTCCATGATCTGGAATTTATGGAAGGCGTTTGTGATAAGGTCTTCAATATGTCCGAAGGGAGTTTTGCCTGATGCGCGGTGATCTGCACTTACATTCTGCATATTCTGACGGCAGCGCTACGGTGATTGAACTGATCCAGCAGGCGGTGAGCAAGGGGCTGACCCATATCGCCATTACCGACCATGACCGGGTGCCGCGCTGCGGTGATATTCCGCCGGTCACTGCTTTGAAGGTGATGCCTGGAATCGAGATTTCGGCCTATGATTTTCAAAAGCAGCGAAAGGCGCATATTTTAGGTTATGCCATGCGTGACACGAGATCAGTAACGGCCTTCTGCCGTCCGCTGCTGGAACGCAGGCAGGCTAATAGCCTGCGTCAGATCGCCCTTCTGGCAGAGCATGGTTTTCGTATCCGTCCTCAGAATTTTGTGAAACGGGCCGGACACGTTATTTACAAACAGCATCTTATGGAATATTTGGTGGCGACGGAGCAGGTTGAAGAAATGTTTGGCACTTTTTATCATGAAACATTTAAAAACGGCGGTTATTGTGATTTCGATATTGAGTACCTGGATGCTGCCGCTGCCGTGCGTGTGATTACAGAAGCCGGAGGATTGGCAGTATTGGCCCATCCGGGGCAGCAGCAAAATCTTGAGCTTGTGCCTGAACTGGTCGGGTATGGCTTAAAGGGTATTGAGCTGGAACACCGTAAAAATACAGAGGCTGATAAAGAAGCTATCAGACAGATGGCTGGTCAATACGGCTTATTTCTTACCGGCGGCAGCGATTACCACGGCACACTGGAGGATGGCAGCAGTGAGCTTGGTTCCTGTCTGGCGACGGAAAACGCGCTGCGGATAATATTTAATAATAACAGTGATAAATAAAAAGAACGCATTATCCAATGCGTTCTTTTTATCATTTATGCTGTTGTTTACGTTCTTTACGTTTGGCACGCTTTTCTTCTTCTTCTTTTTTTGCGGCCGCACGTTTTTGATAATCCAGATAGAAAAAATACAGGCAAGCCGGTACGCCGACTGCGAAAAAACCTATCCAGCGGTTGCCTAAAAAATATTCTGTCGCCATACCGGCGGCAAAGGTTGCGAGAACTACATAAAGCATAGCGTTGCTCCTTTATAGTTTAAATAAATTTAAAAGCTTTTCACTGACGATGATATTGTTATGTGGCACTTTCTGCCAGCTGAACAACGGAAGCAGTTCTTTGGCACTGACTGGTTCAGGTGTCGGCAGCAGTCCGGCCAGGAAGGCAAGGAGGCCGATGAGCGGCTGAGGACTGACAAAATGCTGACGAAGAAAGCCGAGATCCAGATCACGGTCGCGTTTGGAAAGACGTCTGCCATCTGCAGCCATCAGCAGTGGTACATGAATAAAAGCCGGTGGGGTAAAGCCCAGCAGCTGGTACAGATAAAGCTGCTGCGGTGTGGAACTGAGCAGGTCGCAGCCGCGGACAATTTCCGTGATGCCCATCAGGGCATCGTCGACGACCACTGCCAGTTGATAGGCGTAAACACCGTCGCTGCGCCGCAGGATGATATCGCCGCATTCAGCAGCCAGGTTCTGCGTATACGGACCATAATGTCCGTCGATAAAGCTGACAGCAGTATCAGGAAGCCGCAGCCGCTGTGCCGGGTCTTTGGTGCGGGCTTTGGCAGCAGTCTGTTCGGCTGTCAAATGGCGGCAGGTACCGGCGTACAGGATGCGTCCGTCACTTAGATGCGGTGCCTGGGCGGCGTGCAGCTCAGCCCGGTTGCAAAAGCAGGGGTAAGTCAGTCCCAGTTTTTGCAGCTGTGCAAAATAGGCGGCATAGATGTCAAAACGGCGGCTTTGATAATAGGGTGCATCTTTTCCGCCGGCGCTGCCTCCGGTATCCCATTCCAGGCCCAGCCAGTGCAGATCATCTTCTAAAAGCATGTCGCTGCCGGCAGGGCAGCGGGGCTTGTCAAGGTCTTCGATACGCAGTGTGATGGTTCCGCCCTGTTTTTTTGCTGACAGCCAGGCCAGCAGGGCGCAGAAAACATTGCCGAGGTGCATTCTGCCGCTGGGCGTAGGGGCAAAGCGCCCGCAGACGGCTTTTGCCATAAACCGACCGCTCCTTTCAGACTTTTTTATTATTGTATCACGGAGCGGGAGACAAAAAAAGGTTTGCTATAAAATAAACAGCACCTGCTGCTGAACAGGTGCTGTGAAAGTTTATTTAAAGAAAGGCCAGACGATAGGGATAACGATCATGGAAACGATAAAACTTACGAAAATCAAAGGAGTGCCAACTTTAACATAATCCATGAAACGATAGCCGCCAGGTCCTAAAACCAGTGTGTTAGGCGGTGTACCGACAGGAGTGGCATAGGCGCAGGCGATTCCGATGGTGATCGACATGACGACGGCGTGAGGTGAAGCGCCTATCTGTTGGGCAATAGCAACTCCGATGGGGCAGAGTAATGTTGCTGTTGCTGTGTTGGACATAAATTGTGTCAAAAAGCTGGATACTAAAAATAACAATGCGGCTACGAATAAGGGTGAAGGCGTGCCGCCGAGCAGATCGACGCAGAATTTAGCCAGCAGTTTGCCGGCACCGGTTTTATCCATGGCGGATGAAACGGAGATCATACCGGCGAACAGGAAGATTGAAACCCAGTCGATGCTGGCATAAGCTTGCTTTTCAGTCAGGCAGCCGGTCAATACGGCGACGAGCGCGCCGATAACAGCCGCCATTTCCAGGGTAATGAATTTCAGGTTCAAAGCCATAACGATGACTACGCCTAAAAGGATCAGACCGGAAATAAGCTGTTTTTGAGGATTGTCATTACTGACGTCGAATTCCTGTTCGATTTCTATATCGGCGGCCGCATTGACTTTAGGCAGAAAACGGTAGCCGATGAACATCATGTACAGGGTGCCGGCGATAGCGATAGGAATACCGACCCAGGCAAATTCAAAAAAGCCAAAAGGCCTGAAACCTGCTTCGACTAAAGCGTTGGAAGCGATCAGGTTCGGCGGCGTGCCGATAATAGTGAAGATGCCTCCGAAAGCGATGCCGAATGCCAGCGGCAGCAGCTGC
>OGNG01001117.1_pt1 | contig 12650 bp, 9 predicted proteins | sample 1573431 | NCBI WGS metagenome assembly OGNG01 (sample SAMEA2581927, study PRJEB24529) | metagenome | biome: Human gut stool | place: China | collected 2011
CCTGCTAAAATCTCTGTGATCCGCAAAATTGAAGTCGGATTGAATATGAATCCGGGAGAAACCTGGAATATTGCGTTGTATAGTGAATTTGATAATCTGGATGATGTGAAGTTCTATGCTACCCATCCCGAGCATGTGGCTGCCGGTAAGATTTTGGCAGAGACAAAAGAAAGTCGGGCTTGTGTAGATTATGAATTTTAGTTATAAATAAATAATAGCTTTTTAAGATTAGCCAAAACCTCAAACCGGGAAAATCCGATAGCTGTTATATTTCTAGAAACATCATAAACAATTTTAAAGAATGAAGAAATTATCCTCTTTTCTGCTTTTGTTGCTGGTCGTATTTACGGCGCAGGCACAGATACAAGAGCCTGTGAAGTTTAAAACGGAGCTGAAAACCCTGTCGGGAGCCGAAGCGGAAATCGTTTTTACAGGTACGATCGATGCCGGTTGGCATGTATATTCTACCGATTTAGGTGATGGTGGTCCTATCTCCGCTACTTTTAATGTAGAGAAGATGTCAGGTGCCGAAGTTGTTGGTAAATTAACCCCTCGGGGAAAAGAAGTTTCGGACTTTGACAAACTGTTCGAAATGAAAGTACGCTATTTTGAAAAAACGGCTCAATTTATACAGAAGATAAAGTTTACCGGCAGTGACTATTCAATAGAAGGGTATCTGGAATATGGTGCATGCAACGATGAAAATTGTCTGCCTCCTACACAAGTTCCCTTTAAATTTTCGGGTAAAGCCGCTGCTACTGCCGAAGTCTCGGCAAAAGAAACCCCTGCAACTTCGGTAAAAGAGCCAGTCGCCACTGTTACAGACAGTATTGTAGAACCGACAGCTACAACTGTTACCACTGCGATAGGCAGTGTTGACTTATGGAAGCCTGTAATTAATGATTTGAAGAAATTCGGTGAGGCAAACTCTCAGGAAGATATGTCATGGATCTATATTTTTATTACAGGATTTTTAGGAGGTTTGCTGGCCTTGTTCACTCCTTGTGTATGGCCTATCATTCCGATGACTGTAAGTTTCTTCCTGAAGCGAAGCAAGGACAAAAAGAAAGGTATCCGGGATGCATGGACTTATGGGGCATCCATCGTGGTAATCTATGTAGCGCTTGGCCTTGCCATTACCTTGATATTTGGTGCCAGTGCTTTGAATGCCCTTTCCACTAATGCTGTTTTCAATATCTTGTTCTGTCTGATGTTGATCGTATTTGCTGCTTCTTTCTTCGGAGCTTTCGAACTGACACTTCCCGCAAAATGGAGTACGGCAGTGGATAGCAAGGCGGAAGCTACAAGCGGATTACTGAGTATTTTTTTGATGGCGTTTACATTATCGCTTGTATCTTTTTCTTGTACAGGTCCGATTATCGGATTTTTGTTGGTACAGGTTTCTACTACAGGTAGTGTAGTCGCTCCCGCGATTGGTATGTTGGGCTTTGCTATTGCATTGGCTCTGCCATTTACTTTATTCGCTTTATTTCCGTCTTGGCTGAAGTCAATGCCTAAGTCTGGCGGTTGGATGAATGTGATTAAAGTGACATTGGGTTTCCTGGAATTAGCTTTTGCTTTAAAATTCCTGTCTGTTGCCGATTTGGCTTATGGATGGAGAATTCTGGATCGTGAGACTTTCCTTGCTTTGTGGATTGTTATTTTTGCTCTGCTTGGTTTCTATCTGTTGGGTAAGATTAAATTTCCTCATGATGACGATGATACGAAAGTAAGTGTATCTCGTTTCTTCATGGCACTGGTTTCATTAGCTTTTGCTGTTTATATGGTTCCGGGCTTATGGGGAGCACCCTTGAAAGCGGTTAGTGCTTTTGCACCGCCTATGAAAACCCAGGATTTTAATCTTTATACCAATGAGGTACATGCCAAGTTCGATGATTATGATTTAGGTATGGAATATGCCCGTCAGCATAACAAGCCGGTAATGCTCGATTTTACAGGATATGGTTGTGTGAACTGTCGTAAAATGGAGCTTGCCGTGTGGACCGATCCGAAGGTTAGCAGCATCATCAATAATGACTACGTACTGATTACTCTTTACGTTGACAATAAGACTCCGCTTACTGAACCGGTGAAGATCATGGAAAATGGTACAGAACGCACTTTGCGTACGGTAGGTGATAAATGGAGTTATCTGCAGCGTGTGAAGTTTGGTGCCAATGCCCAGCCTTTCTATGTTCTGATAGACAATGAGGGTAATCCGCTGAACAAGTCGTATGCTTATGATGAGGATATATCCAAGTATATCAATTTCCTGCAAACAGGACTTGAAAATTATCGGAAAGAGAAATAGATAATACAGTGTTCTCAATAAATAAAGGGCTGTCTTCACTATTGGAGGCAGCCTTTTATTCTTTTGCGAAATGAATACTCATTTTTATCGCATTGGTACTTCCATTAGCAATAAGGTCGCTTCTTGGGTTATTTCCACTTTAAAGCTCTTTGTATCCCAAAGACCGATGCCGTCACGTCGTGACAATCGGTTGCCTGCAACTTCCACATCTCCTTCGATGATAAAAAGATAAACTCCGTTACCTTCCTGATGCAACTTGTATTCGAAACTCTTTCCTGCGTCAAATGTTCCCATAGAAAACCATGCATCTTGCTTAATGGAAGCGGGTACTTTACCGTCCGGTGAAATAATTAGAGCAAGTTCGTTTCTTTTCAGTAAAGGACGAATATCGTAGTTGTTATATTCCGGCTCTGTATTTTCAATTCTCGGGAATACCCATATTTGCAAAAATTCCAATTGCTCTTTGTCACTTCCATTATATTCACTGTGGAAGATACCTTTCCCCGTACTCATAACCTGGATATCGCCGGGTGTGATTGTTCGGGTGCTTTTTACGCTGTCGCCATGTCTCAGATACCCCTTCAGGGGGATAGAAATGACTTCCATATTCTGGTGAGGGTGTGTATCGAATCCCATTTCAGGGTCAACGCTATCATCATTCAGTACCCTCAATACGCCGAAATGCATTCTTGACGGGTTATAATAGTTTGCAAAACTAAATGTATGGTGGGTTTTCAGCCAACCATGATTGAAATAACCCCTTGAAGAGGCTTTGTCTACTACTGTTTTCATACTTTTCCTTTCTTAATAGAACATCTGTATAACAAACGAATTATAGATAAAGTTCTGGTGGTGAGATGGGTGCATTTTGCGAAAAGATTTATATCTTTGAGCATTCTAAAACGAAAAAGGTATGAAAAAGATTATTAACCCGTGGAAGGGGATGGAAGGATATAATTGCTTTGGTTGTGCCCCTAACAATGAAGCCGGTGTGAAAATGGAATTTTATGAGGATAACGATGAAGTGATTAGCATCTGGCGTCCCCGTCCCGAATACCAGGGATGGATTGATACGCTACATGGAGGTATCCAGGCCGTACTTTTGGATGAAATCTGTGCATGGGTTATTCTCCGGAAGTTACAGACTACGGGGGTGACATCAAAAATGGAGACACGTTATCGTAAGTCGATCAGTACTAATGATTCACATGTAGTGCTCAAAGCGCATATTAAAGAAGTGAAGCGTAACATTGTGATAATTGAGGCACGTCTTTATAATAAAGATGAGGAATTGTGTACAGAAGCTCTCTGCACTTACTTTACTTTTCCGAAGGAGAAAGCCAGAGAAGAGATGCATTTTTTGTCATGCGAAGTAGAAGATGAAGAGATTCTTCCTTTAATTTGAAAGAAAAATAGAAGAATTTCTGATAATTGTTTGGTGATTCAGAACTAATACTTTATTTTTGTCGCATAAACAATAAAGATATGAACATTACTATTACACATCGCCATCATCATTACTCAATCGAATAACTCGGTGGGCAAGATGGTATTGTGTATATATATGATAGAATACGAGGCTTACCGATAAGGTGAGCCTTTTTTATTTTCTATATATCGAATTATAAATTGTAAATTAAGATATTGTAATTATGTTAAGAATCGCAGTACAAGCCAAAGGGCGTCTTTTTGAAGAAACGATGGCCCTTCTTGAAGAATCAGACATCAAACTGAGCACAACCAAACGTACTTTACTCGTACAATCGTCCAACTTTCCGGTTGAGGTACTTTTTCTCCGTGACGATGATATTCCCCAATCTGTAGCTACAGGAGTTGCCGACCTGGGTATAGTAGGAGAAAACGAATTTGTAGAGAGGCAGGAAGATGCCGAAATCATTAAGCGTCTCGGGTTTAGCAAATGCCGTTTGTCTTTGGCTATGCCCAAAGACATTGAATATCCCGGTTTGAGTTGGTTTAACGGAAAGAAGATAGCTACTTCCTATCCCGGAATTTTAGATGCTTTTATGAAAAGTAACGGGGTGAAGGCTGAAGTGCATGTCATTACCGGTTCTGTAGAAGTTGCTCCCGGCATCGGATTGGCGGATGCTATTTTCGATATTGTCAGTTCCGGTTCTACTCTGGTCAGCAATCGCCTGAAAGAAGTGGAGGTCGTAATGAGATCAGAAGCTTTGCTGATAGGCAACAAGAATATGAGTAAGGAGAAAAAAGAGATATTGGACGAATTGCTTTTCCGCATGGATGCTGTGAAAACTGCTGAAGATAAAAAGTACGTACTGATGAATGCTCCTAAAGATAAACTGGAAGATATTATTGCTGTGCTACCGGGTATGAAGAGTCCTACTGTGATGCCGTTGGCACAAGATGGTTGGTGCTCTGTACATACAGTGCTCGATGAGAAACGGTTTTGGGAGATCATAGGTAAGCTGAAAGCGCTGGGAGCGGAAGGTATTTTGGTGTTGCCTATTGAGAAGATGATTATATAGTAAAATCTGTTGGTTGAACTCTTAAATTAAAAATTATGAAACTGATTAAATATCCGGACCGGTCGCAATGGAATGAGATCTTGAAGCGTCCTGTGCTTGAGACAGAAAATCTTTTCGATACTGTACGCAATATTATTAACCGTGTGAGAGCCGGAGGGGACCGGGTGGTCATGGAATATGAGGCTGTGTTTGATAAAGCTGAACTCACCTCATTGGCTGTTACTTCTGCGGAAATAGAAGAAGCTGAAAAGGAGGTACCCATCGAACTGAAGGCAGCTATTTATCTGGCTAAACGTAATATTGAGACATTTCATTCTGCACAGCGTTTTGAGGGGAAAAAGGTGGACACGATGGAAGGTATTACTTGCTGGCAAAAAGCTGTTGCTATTGAAAAGGTCGGATTGTATATCCCTGGAGGGACAGCCCCTCTATTCTCCACTGTGCTTATGTTGGCTATACCTGCTAAGATTGCCGGATGTAAAGAGATTGTACTTTGTACACCGCCTGATAAGAATGGAAAGGTACATCCTGCTATCCTGTTTGCCGCTCGTCTGGCTGGAGTCAGCAAAATCTTTAAGGCTGGTGGAGTACAGGCCATTGCCGCTATGGCTTACGGGACAGAGAGTATTCCTAAAGTTTATAAGATCTTTGGTCCCGGCAATCAGTATGTCACCGCTGCCAAGCAACTTGTCAGCCTGCGGGATGTCGCCATTGATATGCCTGCGGGGCCGTCGGAGGTAGAGGTTCTGGCTGACGAATCTGCCAACCCGGTGTTTGTGGCTGCCGATCTTCTTTCTCAGGCGGAACATGGAGTGGATAGCCAGGCGATGCTGGTTACGACTTCTGAGAAGCTACAAACGGAAGTCGTTTACGAGGTCGAACGCCAATTAGGCTATCTAACCCGTCGCGATATTGCCGAAAAATCTTTGGCCAACAGTAAGTTGATATTGGTGAAGGATATGGAGGAAGCTTTGGAACTTACCAATGCTTACGCTCCTGAGCACCTGATTATTGAGACGAAGGACTATATGGAAGTAGCCGGACAGATAGTAAATGCCGGTTCGGTATTTTTGGGTGCCTTCTCTCCCGAAAGCGCAGGTGATTATGCTTCGGGAACTAACCATACTTTACCTACCAACGGCTATGCCAAAGCCTATAGTGGAGTGAGCTTGGACAGTTTCATCCGTAAGATCACTTTTCAAGAGATACTTCCCAGTGGAATGTCGGCTATTGGCCCGGCTATCGAGGTGATGGCTGCCAATGAACACCTGGATGCACACAAAAATGCGGTAACTGTTAGATTGGAGGAGATAAGAAAATGAAAACATTGCAAGAATTAACCCGTCCGAATATCTGGAGACTAAAACCCTATTCTTCGGCCCGTGATGAATATAGTGGGGCGGCAGCATCTGTTTTTCTGGATGCTAACGAAAACCCGTATAACCTGCCGCACAATCGCTATCCGGATCCGATGCAACGGGATCTGAAGTTGGAATTGTCCAAGATAAAAAAAGTAGCTCCTGCCCATATCTTTCTGGGAAATGGCAGTGATGAGGCTATTGATTTGGTGTTTCGTGCTTTCTGTGAGCCGGGCAGAGACAATGTGGTTGCTATCGATCCTACGTACGGCATGTATCAGGTTTGTGCCGATGTCAATGATGTGGAATATCGCAAAGTTCTGCTTCACGATGATTTTCAGTTTTCTGCCGATGAGTTGTTGGCAGTTGCGGATGAACGGACTAAGATGATTTTCCTTTGTTCACCCAATAATCCGACGGGAAATGATCTGCTTCGGTCTGAGATAATAAAGGTGATCAATGATTTCGAAGGATTGGTCATTCTGGACGAGGCTTATAATGATTTTTCTGATGAACCCTCATTTTTGTCAGAGTTGGATAAGTATCCGAATCTGATTATCTTACAGACTTTCTCAAAAGCGTTTGGTTGTGCAGCTATTCGTTTGGGGATGGCTTTTGCCTCCGAGGGGATTATCGGTGTTTTGAATAAAATCAAGTATCCGTATAATGTGAATCAGCTGACTCAGCAACAAGCTATAGAAATGCTCCACAAATACTACGAAATAGAACGCTGGGTAAAAACATTGAAGGAGGAGAGGGGGTATCTGGAAGAAGCTTTCGTTGAGTTGCCTTGCGTATTACAGGTATTTCCATCGAATGCCAACTTCTTTCTGGCACGTGTGACCGATGCTGTGAAAATTTATAATTATCTGGTGGGAGAGGGTATTATTGTACGTAATCGAAATTCCATATCATTGTGTGGCAACTGCCTTCGTGTGACTGTAGGTACACGGGCTGAGAATGCCAAACTGATTGGAGCGCTGAAAAAATATCAATAGGAAAAATGAAAAAGAAAGTACTGTTTATTGACCGTGATGGCACGCTTGTCATTGAGCCGCCTGTCGACTATCAGCTCGATTCACTGGAGAAACTTGAATTCTATCCTAAAGTTTTCCGCAATTTGGGCTTTATTCGCAGTAAACTTGATTTTGAGTTTGTCATGGTGACCAATCAGGATGGTTTGGGCACCTCTTCTTTCCCGGAAGAAACTTTTTGGCCGGCGCACAACCTGATGTTGAAAACTCTGACCGGAGAAGGTATTACGTTCGATGATATCCTGATAGATCGCAGTATGCCCGAAGATTGTGCTTCTACGAGGAAGCCGCGTACAGGAATGTTGACTAAGTATATTTCCAATCCGGAATATGATCTGGAGGGCAGCTTTGTCATTGGAGATCGTCCGACAGATGTAGAATTGGCCAAAAATATAGGTTGCCGTGCCATTTACCTTCAGGAATCCATTGATTTGCTGAAAGAAAAGGGACTGGAAACTTATTGTGCTCTTGCCACTACTGATTGGGATCGGGTGGCTGAGTTCCTTTTTGCAGGAGAGCGGAGAGCAGAAATACGCAGGACAACGAAAGAAACCGATATCCTGGTAGCTCTCAATCTGGATGGTAAGGGTACTTGTGACATTTCTACCGGGTTAGGTTTCTTTGACCATATGCTTGAGCAGATTGGTAAACATTCCGGTATGGATTTAACGATCCGGGTGAAGGGGGACCTCGAGGTAGACGAACATCATACCATCGAAGATACGGCTATTGCATTGGGTGAGTGTATCTATCAGGCGCTGGGTAGTAAAAGAGGAATTGAACGTTACGGTTATGCTTTGCCCATGGATGATTGCCTTTGCCGGGTATGCCTGGATTTCGGAGGACGTCCGTGGTTGGTATGGGATGCCGAGTTTAAGCGTGAAAAGATAGGAGAAATGCCTACCGAGATGTTTTTACACTTTTTTAAGTCTCTGAGTGATGCAGCCAAGATGAACCTCAATATTAAGGCTGAGGGGCAGAATGAGCATCACAAGATAGAGGGAATATTCAAAGCGCTGGCCCGTGCGTTGAAGATGGCGTTGAAGAGGGATATCTATCATTTCGAATTGCCGTCCAGTAAAGGAGTTTTGTAACGATTCACTTTTTACCAAATAAATTTATCCCTCCAACTATAATTCGATAAGTGTTTATTATAGGTTGGAGGGATAATCTGTAAATCACCTAAAAAGTTTTTATAGCCGTTTCTTTTTGAATACTCATAAAAGTGATTTCTATTTCTCTTTTACAAAAGAGCCGGGATATGTACATACATTCAGTTTTGCCATATTTCCTTTTTCCCGAAGCCAAGTAGCGAATTCACGTTTACCTTCTTTCAATACGATGATACGACTGCCTGGTGTTTTATCTCCGTAAGTATTTTTTCCGCCCGAAGCTCGTCCATATCCTAAAGCGATGTTATAGAGAGTAGCGATGTAATCGTTTACGTGGTCGTGTCCGGCAAAAACACCCATAACATCACCGCATTCCAGCATATTGGCAAACATACCGCTGTTTATATGGGGACTGCATTCTTTTTCGTTACGGTCTCCGTAACGTTTGGTTTCGAACGATTCCCATGCTTGGGTGTACTCCGGTAGCGGAATATGGAGGAAGGTCAATGCAGGTAATGGTTGTCCCTCATTCCGTTCTGTGTACTTCCGGTTTTCGCGGGAGTACCAGTCTATTTGAGATCGTCCGATCCAGTCATATCCTTTTACTGTTTTTATCTTCGAATAAGCATTTGTGTCCAGGCAATAAAGCAATGCGGCTGTTTTATTTCCGTCTTTCGAACTGTAAATAGGGAGAATATGGTTACCTTCTCCTTTTATTCCTTCTGCCACTTGTTTCATCATACAATACGGTTGTTCCCGGATGATACGAATGATTTCATCACGCTTTACGGCATATTCGTCATCATGATTTCCCAATACGGCTGTCCAAGGGATCCGGCGGGCCGACAGTTCGGCAGATATGGCTTCCCAAGCTTGCCGGACTTCATCCATAGTAGTATTGTCTCCTGTAAATATCACGAGGTCAGGCTTTTCAGAATCAAGTACTTCTTTGATCATATCTCCCACTATTCGGTCTTTCTCCTGATCATGTCCCAAGTGCATATCGGTAAATTGTGCTATCTTAAATTCACCATTGGAATTAAAGCTGATTTTCTCGGGAGCTTGTTGCGCTTGGATAAAGAAGCCGGATAGCAATAATACGCTGCTTAAAATAATCTTTTTCATTATAAATATGGGTTAAGAGTATATATTTTATTCTATGATTTTTTTTGCCACCAGGTAGCTTGGTTTATTTTGTCATTTCCTGCACCGAATTGGCGTGTAATAGCCGTTTCTACGTTAGCACCGTTGTTATCATATTCTCCTTGCGGATACATCCATCGTTTGGGGATTTCTGTTCCGGCTGGGCGACGGAAGTCCGGGTAGCCGGTACGTAGTTGTTCGTAAAAGGAATCCCAGTTGCCTTGGTAGAATGTAACCAGGTATTTCTGCATGATAATGCGTTCTATCTGCTCTTCAGTACCCGATGCTTGGGTGAAGTCAACCAATGGTTCTTTCAGATATTGGGCCACTGCGTTCTCGTTCAGATAGCCGGCATAATCTTTTGCATGGGTTTCGTAGAAAGAGAATGAGGCGCGGATACCTTTCTCGTAATACGTTTGTGCATTGCCACTGATCCATCCCCGTACAACAGCTTCAGCAAGAATTTGTTGTAGTTCGGCATATCCCATCAGCATGGTGGGCTCTACAATCGGATCTGTACGGAAACGGTCGTTGATGGGCGATATGGTACCCTCACTAACTTTGATAATAGCATCGCTATAAGGGGCGGCAGGGTCTCCTCCTTCGTAAGAGCTGAAGTCGTCGATAGGTTTTCCTTCAGTCTTTCCTTTGTTGGTCTGTGCGCTGAAGATGAACAGGCGTGGGTCCCGACGTTCGCGCATACGTTGGATAAATGTATCATCCATATAATAGCCGGACCATTGGGCATTGAATTGAGGATATCGGTTGCCCTGCTGATCCAGGTAAACCAACTGTCCATTGTCTGCCAGGCTATTCATCAACGGGCTGTTTGTCGCAATGTTTTTAAACTCAGAAGCGATATTTATATTCCCGACTGTTGTATGATTGGAGAGGGTCATCAGCACTTTCAGACGAAAAGAGTTGATCAGTTTCCTCCACTGGGTGCTATTTCCGTTATAGATGATGTCTCCGTCAATGACAGATGCGTCATTTGCCAGTATTTCGTCTGCTTCTCTCAATTCTTGGAGGATTCCTGCAAAAACATCCTCTTGTGCATCATATTCGGGAGTGTATATTTCTTCTTTTTCTCCTTTCAAGGCCTGACTGTAGGGGATGTCTCCGAAACGGAGAGTCAGTTCATAGAAGTAGTAGGCGCGGAAGAACTTAGTGAGTGCCGTATACACCGGAGCATTTACACGTTCTGCCTCTTCACCCATCTTTTGTACATTGCGGAGATTGTCATAGTAGCCAAAACTTCCGCGGGTCCATTTGTAATATTGATCTGCACTCTCTCCGTCGGCTTGAATTACTTTTTTGGTAGCATACATTCCGTCAGTCCCTCTTTTAAAAGCATTCATGCAGATTTGGGTAAGCAGGAGTTTGGGGTGGGTCTGGGTGGCATTGTCCGGATCAATGTTCATCTCTTCCAGATTTCCACAGGAAACGCACATCCACACAGATACGATGAGTAATATTATCTTTTTCATTTTATAATTTCTTATTAGTTTCTTATTCGTTTAGAATTTTATGTTGACGCCCATGCCGATATAGCGTGCGGTTGGATCGTTGGCACCTCCGTCGTTGCTGTCTCCGGTGTAGTCCGGATCGACAAAGGGGACTTTTTTCCAGACAGCTAGGTTGTTGCCAAACACTGTAGCTGTAAGTCCTTTCACGGGGCTTTGTTTCGAAAGTAGTTTGGTGAAGTTGTAAGTCAGTGCCACTCGGCGGAGCTTAATGTAGCTACGGTCGAATACATTGGCAAATTTGGCATTTTCTTTCGAAGATACATAAGCTTGATAAGGATAGTTCTGGCACCATTGTTGCCAATCGACCGCTGTCGTGTTACGTTTGTAGGTGCGTGTGTCAGAGATTACATTACCGTCGATGTCACGTTTCAGCTCTCCTCCGGTTACGACTACCCCATTGGGTACATATATCGGGTGTCCGACGGCATATTGTGCATCCCTGTACTCCACTGATTCCGGATGCTTTCCTCCCCACCATAACTTTTCGCTCAATACAGAATAGATTACTCCTTTATAAGCGCCGTCCAGATCGACAGACAGTGTGAAGTCTTTGTAGCGGAAAGTATTTTGCATACCCATTCGGAAGTTCGGATCCAGATGTCCCAGATATTGTTTATATGCGTCTTTAGTAGGCATACCGTTTTCATCCAGAATCAATTCTCCATCAGCACTTTTCTGCCATTGTGAACCGTAAAATGCATCGGCACGGTCGCCCACTTTCAGGTCACCGAACTTTTTCTGTCCGCCATATATTTCCGTCAGTTTTTTTACACTCTTACTCCAGTTCAAGGAGAAATCCCATTGAAAATCTTTATTTTTGATAGCCTGTACATTGGCCATGATTTCCCATCCGTTGGTGGTATATTGGTTACCGTTCACTTTACGGCTGGTGAAACCTGATGCATTCGAAATATTCAGGTCGATAATCTGGTTTTCATCGATCGTATGATAATAAGTCAGGTCGAAAGATAACCGGTTACGGAAGAATGCAGTTGACAATCCGGCTTCCCAGGATGTCGTTTTCTGAGGTTTAATGTAGTAGTTGACCAGAGAAGAAGGGTAGGAAATAGATGGATTTGAACCGTAATTGGAATCTTTTGTATAAGTGGACATGATCTGGTAGGGAGACAGGTCGGTAGAGACAACCGCCCATGAACCATACATTTTGAGATAGTCCATAAATGTTGGCAATTTGATGTATTCGGATACCATAGTACTCAGTGCGACAGAAGGATAGAAGTAAGAGTTACTGCCTTTTGCCAGAGTAGATGACCAGTCATTACGTCCTGTCAACGTCAGATAGGCATATTTGTAAAGATCAAGGTTGATTGATCCATAAATACTACGGATTGATTTTTCATTTCGGTTGGCATCGGTAATGGAAGGACCTTGTGTGTTTTTGATACTGTATACGAATGGAACAATCAAACCGTCGGTAGACTGATATTCCTGACGGTAATTACGGTAGAATACCGAAGTTCCGGCATTCAGGGTGAAGAGGATATCCGGAGTCAGATCTTGAGTGTAGGTAGCCAGTACATCAGCGTCTACATTAGTTTGACGGTCATTCCATACTTTGTAGTCACCTTCCCGGGAGTCACCGTAGTTCATGTAAGTTTTGGGTACTTTCATTTCCTGAAGAATTGTTTTCTGGCGTAAGGC
>OGNG01001120.1_pt1 | contig 12637 bp, 9 predicted proteins | sample 1573431 | NCBI WGS metagenome assembly OGNG01 (sample SAMEA2581927, study PRJEB24529) | metagenome | biome: Human gut stool | place: China | collected 2011
GGTTTACTGCGAGACATCAACTCCTATTTTTAAGAAAGGCATACCGGATACCGGAATGCCTTTCTTAAAAATAGGAGTTGATGTCTCGCAGTAAACCTCGCTACAGGCTTTCACTTGCGGTAACATCGAGGCAGGTATTGTAAACAAGTCCAATAACTCTTGGTCCCATTGCAAAGTACGGATATTGAAAAGCATGGTACGGGAAGCGTTCGTCACATCCGTAATGAATTGAGCGCCCCGGGTAAGTTTCCAAACCAGCCAAGTATCTACCGTTCCGAAGCATAGTTCTCCCCGCTCCGCACGCTCCCGGATACCCTTTACGTTATCCAATATCCATTTTATCTTCGTGGCGGAGAAATAAGCGTCGATCACCAACCCGGTCTTCTGCAGGATACGTTCCGCCCAGCCTTGGGATTTAAGTTCCTCGCAATAATCCGCCGTACGGCGATCCTGCCATACGATCGCATTGTATACGGGAAAGCCAGTCTCCCGGTCCCAGATGATGGTAGTCTCCCGTTGGTTAGCGATTCCGATACAGGCGATATGGCTATCCGTGACATCCGCTTTTGCCATCGCCTCCTTGATGACAGACGATTGGGTGTACCAAATCTCATTCGGGTCGTGCTCTACCCAGCCCGGTTTCGGGAAATACTGTTGGAATGGCTTCTGAGCCAACGTAATAATAGTTCCTTGATGATTAAACAGGATAGCCCGGGAGCTAGTGGTTCCCTGATCAATCGCCAACACATATTTATTTCGAAAATTCATATCCTTCTATATTAGTATCGTTTATCAATTTGTCAATTCAGTATATAATTCGAGGCAACCTCATTAAACGCCTTTACCTGAGCAGAGGTCCAAGTCTCGTCCTTCCCCCATTCCGTAGCCAGAATCCCCGCTACTTTAGGAGCCATCGCCATCGCCGCCCGTGCGTCTAAGAATAAGATACGCAAACGGCGGGCCAATACATCCTCCAAAGTACGAGGCATCTCATTACGGACCAGCCAAGTTACCTCTCCTACCGTATAGGCATAGTCCGGATGCAACTTCTCCGCCATGGCGGGGGAAGAGGCCACTAAGTTACGGATTTCGTCGGCATCCGTACCATATACGTATAAAGGATCGGAGAAATCCGGATTCTTCCGGCTACCATGGATTTGGTAACGCTCGGTAATACAATCTTTTGTAGGAATATGCATGTAACGTATCGCTAGGTCTAGGGTATCTTGGGCCATTTTCCGGTAGGTTGTCCATTTGCCTCCGATAATGGTGATCAAGCCGGATTTCTCCCGGATCAATTTATGGCTACGTGATATCTCTTTTGTCTTTTTACCTTCGCTACGGGGAGCGGCGAGCGGACGAAGCCCCGCAAACACGGATAAGACATCGCTTCGCTTGGGTGGCCGGGTCAAATAATTAGCGGCCGTATCGAGTATAAATTGGATTTCTTTCTCTAAGGCTACCGGCTCCTTTTCCGGCGATTCCATCAAGGTATCCGTTGTCCCTACCACGACTTTATCATGCCAAGGTACGGCGAACAACACACGTCCATCCGATGTCTTAGGAATCATAATGGCGCAATCACTTTGCAAGAAAGAGGAATCCAATACCAAATGGACTCCTTGGCTGGGGCGAACGGTCGGGCGTTTACCCGGCTCGTCCATTTGCAAGATCTCATCGGCGAAGACACCGGTAGCATTGATCACGCAACGGGATCTTACTTGATAAACCGTACCGGTCTCCTCATCTCGAACCGTAACGCCGGATACTTTGCGGTCGCCATCCTTCAGAAGCCCTATGACTTTCGCATAGTTCAAGATACAAGCGCCAGCGTCGATAGAGCTGCGGACCATATTAATCGCAAGGCGGGAATCATCGAACTGGCCGTCGTGATAAAGCACCCCGGCGGTCATCCCTTTCGGACGAAGCATCGGAATGGTACGGAGCGCCCGTTTCGGACCGATACAAACCGAACGTCCCAGACCTAATTTTCCGGCCATCACATCATATAGGATCAGGCCTATCGTATAAAACGGGCCTTCCCACCAACGATAACAAGGGATTAAGAAGGTTTGATCTTTTACCAAATGGGGAGCGTTCTGGCGTAGCAGGCCTCGTTCGCGCAAAGCTTCCAGAACCAAGGAGACATCTCCTTGCGCCAAATAACGGACACCGCCATGGACCAACTTCGTACTACGGCTGGAAGTTCCTTTCGTAAAGTCCGATTGTTCGAATAAGGCGACTCTATATCCTCTTGTCGAAGCATCCAGAGCGATACCTATGCCGGTAGCTCCTCCTCCGATCACAAGAAAATCAAAGACTTCAGACGGGTCTTCCAACTGAGAAATCATTTTACTACGGTCCATATAGCTCCTCCTTTATTAAGATTAACAGTCACAAATCTAACCATTAATTCTTAGTATAACAAAGGATTTGGGAAAAAGGATCAGTAGCGCTTTCTGTTTTCCATAAAGATAACTGCAGTTTCTATTGGAAGAAACAAAAGTTTCCTGCTGAAGAAACTTTTGTTTTGCTATAGGGAAACAAAAGTTTTCCTTACGGGGAATTAAAAAAAACTGTAATAGTCTGATTATTATCACTCAAACATCTTATCGATGCCTCCCGTATCCGGTGGGGTCGTGGGGCTATCTTCCTCCCCACCTTCGCTACATGGGTTTGCGTATTTCTCGGGGATCTCGAAAGTCTCGTCTTCCGAGTAGCCTAACGTTTTATCTTTATAAACCTTTTGCATATAAAGGGCGTAAATCGGTAACGCCATACTCGCTCCCTGCCCTTCCGCCAAGCGGTCGAAATGGATGGAACGGTCCTCGCCGCCTACCCAGCAGCCGGAAACCAAGCTAGGCGTAAATCCCATGAACCAACCGTCGGAGTTATTCTGGGTCGTTCCGGTCTTACCACCCATCTCCGCCTTGATACCGTAGCGGAAACGTACACGTCCTCCGGTACCACCGTCGATTACGCTTTTCAACATATGTAGCATCTTATAGGAAGCATCTTCCGTCAGCACCTCACTCATCTGTGGGGTAAAGTTCGCGATTGTATTTCCATATGAATCTTCTATACGGGTCACGAATAAAGGTTCTACCCGGATGCCCTTGTTGGCAAATACCGTATAGGCCCCGACCATCTCACCCACCGATACATCCGGAGTACCCAGACAGACCGAGATAACAGGATCGATATGATTCTTCAAGCCGAAAGAATGAAGCAAACGAACAAACGTATAAGGTGAGAGCTGGCTCATCAGATAAGCGGTTACCCAGTTATCCGAGTTCTGTAATCCCCACTTGATCGTAACCATCTCGCCGATTCGCTTCGCGCTGGCGTTACGGGGAACCCACAAACGACCGTTCTCGTCCATCAACTGCTGCTGCACATGTAGCATCTGGTCGCAAGGGCTGATCCCCTCGATCATCGCCAACGAATAAAGGAACGGTTTCATGGTAGAACCGATCTGACGGCGACCTCCATTCACCATATCATATTGGAAGTCATTATAGTCAATACCACCTACATATGCCTTGACCTGCCCGGTGCGAGGGTCCATCGACATAAACGCCGTACGCAAGAAACTCTTATGATAACGAATCGAATCCAAGGGAGACATGATCGTATCGATCGGACCATCCCAACTAAACACACGCATATCGACAGGCTTCTCAAACTCCTTGCGCATATCGGCCTCAGCCATTCCACTCTTTTTCATCGCCCGGTAACGATCTGTCTGGTGCATCGCACGCATCAACATCGTGTCTACTTGACCGACACTTACGTCTCTTGAGAACGGAGCATAGCTACGTCCCTTCTTTTCCCGGAAGAAAGCCGGTTGAAGATCTTTACTCATATGTTCACGGACAGCGTCTTCCGCATATTTCTGCATACGGGAATCGATACTCGTATAGATTTTCAAGCCATCCGTATAAAGATTATAGTATTCTCCGTCGGCTTTTTTATTTTTGTTACACCATCCATATAATGGATTCGTCGCCCAAGATAATGAGTCCTCACTGAATTTCTGAGATTGCCAAGAGGCGTAATCCTTACGCTCCGGTTTCTTCGCGGTCATTGTCAGACGAAGGTATTCACGGAAGTAAGGAGCCAAACCGTCTTTATGGTCCATACGGGTAAAATGTACGACCAAGGGTAAAGCCTTCAACGAATCACATTCCGCCTTGGTTATGTACCCGGCCTTTTCCATCTGCTCCAAAACCGTATTACGACGGCCGATGGTACGCTTGTTATGGCGAACCGGATTGAAATAAGAAGGGTTCTTGCACATGCCTACCAACGTGGCGGCTTCCTCGATCTTCAAGGTTTTAGGGGTCTTTCCAAAATACACACGAGACGCGGATTGGATTCCCACGGCATTGTACAAGAAGTCAAACTTATTCAGATACATATTTATAATCTCTTCCTTTGTGTAATAACGTTCCAATTGAACTGCGATCACCCATTCGATCGGTTTCTGGAAAAGACGTTCCATCATATTATCGGCACTCGGCGAGAATAATTGCTTCGCTAATTGCTGGGTAATGGTACTACCGCCACCACCGCTTTTTTGCATCAAGATACCCCGCTTCACGATAGCACGAAACAAACCCTGCGCATCGATACCGCTATGTTCGGCGAACCGGATATCCTCGGTAGCGATCAAGGCTTTCACCAAATCCGGCGAAAGATCCTCATAATTCACGTAAATACGATTGTCTTTGCTATGCGCATAGGCTCCCAACGCCTTTCCATCCGAGGAGATAACTTGGGAAGCATATTTATCAATCGGGTTCTCCAATTGTTCCACCGGAGGCATATAACCAATTGAACCATTCGCTATCGCCATAAACACCATTACCACCGCCCCTAATATAGCGAGGTATACTATCCAACAAGAAATAAGGATACCTTTTGTAATCTTTGATGCCATCTTTTTATATTTCACGGTATGGATAAGAGACTCATCTTATCCACAACGACCTATTTAAGATCACAAAAATAGAGGAAAATACGATCTTATGCAAGTTGAGGCACATATTTCGCCAACAAATAACCACCAGCTAGTAACCAAACATATAAAATAGTGGCCAAAACAAAGGGCTTAGCGCCAGCTTTCTTAAATTTCTCGATACTAGTCTCCGTACCAAGAGCAGTCATGGCCATTGTCAGCATGAATGTATCTACCTGATTGATTCCATCTACAACCGCATGAGGAAGCAAGTCGAGCGAATTGAAACCAATCACGGCCAAGAAACCAAACGCAAACCAAGGAATAGTGATCTTACCACGAGAAGGGGCAACGCCTCCGCCATTCCTCCCCCCGTTAACCACGGACTTCACGGCGGTTCGAGCCAACATGAAACTCATGACCACTAGCACAGGAGCTAACATCATCACACGAATCATTTTCACGATAATAGCCGCATCCGAAATTTCCTTTCCCATAGCGTTACCGGCTCCTACCACATGAGCTACCTCATGCAAGGTCGCACCCGTATAAAGTCCCATTTGCTCCGGGTCTAAATCAAGAATACCCGCACGGTACATCACCGGATAAATAAACATAGAAAGCGTACCGAAAATCACGACTGTCGATACGGCAACCGCCGTCTTATGAGCCTCGCACTTCACGACCGGTTCAGCGCCCAATACCGCAGCAGCCCCGCAAATAGCGCTACCCGTGGCAGTCAGTAAAGCAAGGTCTTTATCCATTTTCATCAATCGTCCCACCCAAACACCGATCAAGATGGTAAGCACCACGATCACCATATCGATCAGGATTGCCGGAAGGCCGATCGCAATCACGCTCTGGAAGGTCAGCTTAAACCCATATAGTACGATACCCGCACGAAGTACTTGCTTAGTACAAAACAGGATACCCGGAACCCACGTCTCCGGCAAATGGTTTCTCAGGCTGTTGGCGTATAACATACCTAAAATAATACCGACAATCAGCGGACTGAATGACATTTGTTTAACAAACTGGAACTCCGCGATATAGAATGCGGAACAAGAGAAAAGGGCTATCAGCAAGACACCATGTAATACGTTACCTCGTTTTTCGCTAAACATAATTATTGATTTATTTAGTACAACATATCATTATTTGATTTCGTTCGCGAAAGTACATATTTTCATCCGATCCCTTACTTCACAAGTTTTTATAGCGAATAACCTAAAGTTATTGCCAATGTTGACTGGCAAAACGCATGAAACTTTCTTCCATACCGCTGTTCTGTCCCTGCGGCTCCACAAAGGAGAAAGTCCGTTCGGCCTTAAAGCCCTCAATATCTATCACTTTCAAACGTCCAGCCATCAGCTCACGTGTCACCGCCCGAATAGAAAGAATTCCCAAAGCATCGGAATTTTCCAAGAATAATTTGATACTCTCCGTACTACCTAGCTGCAATAATACGTTCAACTGCGACAGTTTGATCTGGTGTTTTGCTAAAGCCCCCTCCAAGACCTCAAGCGTACCGGAGCCGTTTTCACGAAGTACTACGGGCAAAGCACAAAGTTGTTCCAACGTCAGTTCGTCATAAGCAGCCAACTTAGACCCTACATGAGTGACAACCACTAACTCATCCTTCATAAAAGGTATATAATGCATCGTATTTTGACGGGTAGTCCCTTCCACCAATCCTAACGTTATTTTTCCATCTCGCAAAGCCAACTCTATATCCCGGCTATTCCCATTCAATACAGATACATGTATATCCGGAAACATCTTAATGAATAAAGCAAGCACGGGCGGAAGAACATATTGGGATATTGTCGTACTGGCACCTAAATGTAAATCCCCCAGAAAATTATTTGTCAACAGATTCATCTCGAAATCCAATTGACGATACGAAGCCAATAAGGAATGGGTATGCGAAAACAACAACTCGCCCGCACGAGTTAAACGGATCTGGCTACCTGTTCGTTCAAAGAGAGGCGTCTTATACTGAACCTCCAACTCATGGATATGCTTACTAATAGCGGGTTGACTAATGAACAACTCCCGGGACGCTTTCGTGAAACTTAGGTTACAAGCTACGCTATGAAATACTTTTAATCGAAAATCCATGATATTCTATCTTTTGCCGTTTTAATTTAACAAAGATAAAAATAATACTATATATTTGTGGATTGAAACATAAATATATGAATGAATATGAAATATCTATATGTTTTATTGTTGACGTTGACCGTCAATGCATGCAGTGGTCAACGCAATCAAAAAACGGAAGAATCCAATGTAGCGCCACCCACCTTTGAAATGGTCTCAGTCCCCACCCTAATCACAGACCCGGTGGAAAGGGCCGAATATTTAGTGAAACATTATTGGGATAAATTCGACTTCAAGGATACGACCTATATCCATGAACCTCAAGTGACCGAGCAGGCATTATCCAACTATATAGATTTGATGAACTATGTCTCGCCTGCGGCTATGTCTTCTTCCGTAAAAGCGATGATGAAACAAACAGAACAAGACAGTGCCATGTTTCAGTACTTTTCCGAGATGATGGAGAAATATCTATACGACCCGAACTCCCCCTTAAGGAATGAGGAAATGTATATAGCGGTATTGGAATATCTTACCGAATCCTCGTCATTAAGCGATGTGGAAAAGATACGTCCCGCCCATTTGCTAGAGCTCGCATTAAAAAACAGAATCGGGACGCCTGCGACCGATTTCACGTACACATTAGCGAACGGACAAACCGGGAAATTATACAATATAAAAGCGGATTATCTATTATTATTTTTCTATAATCCGGACTGCCATGCTTGTCAAGAAATAACCAGACAAATGGAATCGTCCTTCTTGATCAATGAATTTTCAAAAAGCAACAAACTAAAGATCTTAGCCGTTTATCCGGACGAGGATCTGGACGCATGGAAAGAACACGTTTCCGTCATGCCTAAAGATTGGATCAACTCATACGACAAAAGTGTTTCGCTTAAAAACGACGAGATCTACGACTTAAAAGCGATACCCACATTATACCTATTGAACAAAGAGAAGAAAGTATTGTTGAAAGATGCTACTTTTCAACAGATCGAAAATTATTTATCACAAACAACTAACTAATTTAAAACATGAAAAAAATCTTATTGTCCTTGGCTTTTTTAGCAGGAGTGAGCCTAACGGTTTCCGCCCAATTCAAGATTGGCGGCAAGACCATTAATACGAAAAAAGTGATTAATGCCGCGACTGATGTAGCGCATGCCGCTACTCTATCCGACGAGGATGTAGCCAAAATGGCAAAAGAGTACATCCAATGGATGGACACTCATAACGAGGTAGCGGGCCCGGATACGGAAATGGGACAACGCTTGGAACGCTTGACCGCCAATGTAAAAAAAGTTTCCGGCCTAGACTTAAACTTTAAAGTATATAATGTAGTAGATGTAAACGCTTTCGCCTGTGGAGACGGAAGTGTACGCGTATGTGGCGGATTGATGAAAATCATGGACGATGACGAGGTATTCGCCGTTATCGGTCATGAGATCGGGCACGTCGTTCATTCCGACTCTAAAGACGCCATGAAAAACGCTTACTTGACCTCCGCCGCTAAAAACGCCGCCGGAGCCGTAAGTGGAACCGTATCCAAGCTGACCGACTCTCAACTGGGAGACATGGCACAGGCATTGGCTGGCGCTCAATATTCCCAGAAACAAGAGTATGAGGCGGACGAATTCGGTTTCCAGTTTTGTATAGATTACGGGCGAGATCCGTACGGAATGTCTAACTCATTAAATAAATTGTTACAACTGAGTGAGTCGGAAGCTAAATCGTCCAAGTTTATGCAGATGTTCTCAAGCCATCCCGAGACTCAAAAACGTGCCGATCGGGTAAAAGAGAAGGCCGATGAGTACGTGAAAAGCAAGCAATAACTGTTAACGGTCCTTTAGCAGGACGGACTATTATTAAAATAAAGCTAACGTATCAAGGATTTACGCCACGAAATCATGCTGTACAACATAAAATACTATATATTTGCACCGTGTTTTTCATGGTATTAGATTTAAGGTTAGCAATGAAGATTGGTCGTCCGTGACGGATGACCATTTTTTTTGCTTTGATAGTCAAAAAAACTTCTACCTTTGCAAAAGATCTATCTATTAAGAATCATGAAACACACACATAAATATTTAATTTTTGCCATATCCATATTTCTTGTCTCTTTGTTAACCCTAGGTTGCCAAGAAAAAGAAGAAAAGAAAATCGTGCTTATCCATTCTTTTGAGCAAAAGAAAGATACCTACCCGATTTTTAATGAAACACTGAAACGAACATTCGATAAACCGGACTCCATTGAACGCTATTGTCGGATTCTCGAATCTTATGAACACAGACATCGAGCTCAGTAAGGCAGAACGGGAAAACTTTACCGAGTTAATCAATACGAACAGCGATCTGTTATTGAACCTTATCAATGATATCTTAGATCTTTCCCGTATCGAATCGGGCCGTATGTCATTCTCTTTCCAGCAATATTCTCTAAATGAATTAATAAGCACGATTTACCAGACTTTCCAAGTTTTAATGCCGGAGAACGTAGAACTTCGTATGCAAATACCGGAAAAAAGCATATCCATTCCCACGGATAAGCTTCGGTTGACACAAGTGATTACCAACTTTCTTAGCAACGCTATCAAATTCACGCAAAAGGGATATATATTGATTGGTTATGAATACCGAGAGGAAGGGCGGCATGTACATATTTTCGTAGAAGATACCGGCATTGGTATCCCGAAAGAAAAGCAAGACGCCGTTTTCAATCGTTTCACGAAACTGGATGAATTCGCCAAAGGTACCGGCTTGGGACTATCCATTTGCAAAGTGATAGCCGAACGTTTCGATGGGTATATCGCCGTAGAGTCCGAAATAGGAAAAGGAAGCCGTTTCTCCATTATCCTTCCCCTTAACCCCAAACACACTGAAAGTGATTAATCACATTTATTCGCAATAATCCCGAAAATAATATTACTTTTGCTTTTGTATACAATTTTAAATTTCAGATCTGTGAGTACAAGAATAAAATTAAGGGTTCAAGGATTAGCGAACAGCCAAATTCAATCCGGGGCCTATGCGTTAATTTTGGCAGAGGAAAATGGTCCACGGCGAATTCCAATCATCGTAGGAACCGCTGAAGCACAGTCTATAGCGATCGCTTTGGAGCATATCGTACCTCCTCGTCCATTAACACACGACTTATTCGCCACTTTTGCGCAAGCCTTCAACGTCATTCTTAAGGAAGTCTACATATACAAATTCGAAGATGGTGTGTTTTACTCAGAATTAGAGTTTAGCGACGGTGAGCGCTCGATAAAGCTGGACTCTCGCACTTCCGACGCGATTGCCATAGCGCTTCGCGTAAATTGCGACATCTTTACTTCCGAGGAGATTGTAAAGGAATGCGGTGTCGTACTGGAAGACACCCTGTCCATCCCCGCTGACGAACCGGAGGAGGATGACAATTTATTAGAATTAGAACCGGATGAGATTAAGGACGAAGCCCAGTTAAAGAAATGGTTAAGCCTATTGGATATCCAAGAAATAAACGAGCGATTGGAAGACGCTATAGCTGACGAAAATTACGAATACGCGAAAATGTATAAAGACGAGTTGCGCCGTCGAGAAGAAGAGGAGGACACAAACAAATGATTGGAGAACAAGGAGGATTCGGACTGGTCTCACTTTTAAGAGGTCTGCTTGGGATCATTACGATTTTAGGTATCGCCTATGCGATGAGTTATGATCGTAAACGGATCGATTGGAAATTAGTAGGTGGAGGTTTGTTCATGCAGATCGTATTCGCCTTGGCGGTTTTATATGTGCCGTTCGTCGGAAGCCTATTGGAAGGATGTGGCAAGATATTTGTTAAGTTGATGGACTTCACGGATGCCGGTCTTACTTTCTTATTAGGCCCGTATGCCTCTAAAGCGGCAGGATTCAGTTTCTTGCTTCATTCGCTACCGATTGTTATTTTCTTCTCCGCCTTGGTTTCCATGTTTTACCATTGGGGGATTATCCAGAAAGTAGTCGGTGCCTTTGCGTGGGTATTGCGTAAATTCATGAATATATCCGGCTCGGAGGGATTAGTGGCCGCCGGTAATATTTTTATGGGAATGACAGAATCTCCTGTGTTGATCAAGAATTACCTGCCGACGATGAATCGTTCGGAGATATTTTTGGTCATGGTATCCGGAATGGGTACGATCGCCGGTTCCGTAATGGGTACTTACATAGGTATGTTGGGAGGAACAGACCCGGCGGCGAAGGTTTTATTCGCCACTCACTTGCTCTCGGCTTCCGTAATGGCAGTACCGGGTTCAATCGTTTTAGCGAAAATGCTTTGTCCGCAGACGGAAGAAGCCACGGACCATGTAGCTATCTCCGGCAAGGAAAAAGAGAACTCGAATATTCTAGATGCCATCTCATCGGGTACGGTTACCGGCGTAAAGTTGATGACGAATATTGCCGCGATGTTATTGGTATTCATATCCCTTGTAGCGTTAGCGAATTATATTACGGAAGGTGTGATAGGGCGTTATACCGGACTGAACGACTGGATTGTAAAGATTACGGACGGTAAGGAGCAGGGCTTGACCTTCCAATTTATACTGGGCGTAATCACCTCTCCTTTTATGTGGTTGATCGGGGTTCCCAGCCAAGACATCATGTTAGTTGGTTCTTTATTGGGACAAAAGACCATATTGAACGAATTTGTCGCCTATTTCCAATTACAGCAATGGAAAGATGCCGGATTATTCATGTATGAGAAATCGATCTTGATGTCTACTTATATCCTTTGCGGATTCGCTAATATATCGTCTATCGGTATCTTATTAGGCGGATTGGGCGTATTAGCCCCGGAAAAACGAGGATTAATTTCACGTATCGGCGTACCGGCTATGATCGGCGGAGCCTTGGTCTCTGTGCTATCGGCTACTATAATTGGTATGATCCTTGGGTAATTGAAAATTGAGAATTGAAAATTAGATGGTCATGCAGATTTTTTATACACCAGATATAGCTATCAAGCCGGAATTACCGGAAGAAGAAGCAGGACATTGTATACGGGTACTTCGTCTAGGTGAAGGCGATGAGATAGTATTGACGGATGGGCAAGGCTCTTTTTATAAAGCGGCTATTAGCCGGGCGCATCCCAAACATTGTGAGGTGACCCTCTTAGAGAGTTGGAAACAACCCGATCTCTGGAACTTCAATCTCCATATAGCCATAGCTCCTACCAAAAACATGGACCGGATGGAGTGGTTCGTGGAGAAAGCGACGGAAATAGGGATCAATGCGATCACCTGTTTGAATTGTCGTTTCTCGGAGCGTAAAGAGATCAAGCCGATTCGATTGGAGAAGATATTGGTCAGTGCCATGAAGCAATCCCAGAAAGCGACTTTGCCGGCGTTAGAAGGAATGACAGATTTCAAGAAGTTTGTCGCCACTCCCTTTGATGGGCGTAAGTTTATCGCCCATTGCGAGGAAGGCGAGAAGCCACTATTAAAACATACGTATCAGCCGGGAGAGAATGCCTTAATCCTCATCGGACCGGAAGGTGATTTTAGCCCGGAAGAAATCAAACTGGCTCAAGAGAATGGCTTCGAGCCGATC
>OGNG01001122.1_pt1 | contig 12629 bp, 10 predicted proteins | sample 1573431 | NCBI WGS metagenome assembly OGNG01 (sample SAMEA2581927, study PRJEB24529) | metagenome | biome: Human gut stool | place: China | collected 2011
TCTCCTTGATTATCCCGGACCGAGTAGAGCCAACGGGTGTAAAACGGATCGACATTCATATTATAAGTAGCCGTACGAGCGAATACCTGCGCATCCCCTGTCCAGCCCATACGCTCATCCCGTTGCGGACAATCGGTCGGAACCGACAGGAAATTACCCCGTTGGCCCCAAATGATGTTATTAAACAAACGGTTGACACGCTCGTCCGATGTCTCATAACCGCTCGTCCGCGCACCGATAGATTCCAGCACGATCCCTTTCACCGCCTCCAAGGGTAACGGCCTCTCCAACCCGTGAATCTCCACGTAACGGAAACCATGGAACGTAAAGCGAGGCTCATACGTCTCACCCGCCGCATCCCCTCTCAGGATATAGCGATCCGTGGAAAGGGCGCTCCGGTAATTATCCGTATAGACTTGCCCTTTCTTCTCCTTATACATCGCGATCGTGTACGGGGCGACCGGCTCGGTAGGGATCGTTTCCGGATAATTCATCTCCCCGAAACGGATCGTGATTTCCTGTCCGGCCTTTCCCTTGAAAGTCAGACGGGGAACACCGACCATATTCTGCCCCATATCATAGACATAGACGCCGGGAATAGGCTCTACCATGGACTGAGCGGTCAGGGTCACATTATTTTGTATCGGGCTGCCTACATATCCTTGGATCTCCACATTTACCGGAGGAGCGGCGAATAAGGTCGCCGGTTTCCATGACGAGTCATCAAAACCCGGAGCATCCCAGCCGTTCACCTCTTTCCGGGCATCATATTCCTCTCCATTCTGAAGGCCGTTAAAAGTGATCGGTCCCCGGTCATAACATTTCCAGCTATCATTCGTAACGATCGTCTCACGAGTACCGTCGGCATACTCGATCACGATCTTTCCCAATAAGGACTGGCGGGTTCCGTATTGATCCTGCCAACCGGTAAGGAAACCGCTATGCTCGCTCCACCATCCGGCGCCCAACATCGCCCCGATACCATTATCGCCCGGCCGTAGCAAATCCGTTATATCATACGTATTATACATGATACGGTAACGGTAATCCGTCCAACCCGGATTCAGATAATCCTTTCCAACCTTCTGCCCGTTCACCGAGAACTCGTAGACACCCCTAGCGGTAGCATATAAACGGGCGCTCTTGACCGGTTTCTCTATCTTTATCGTTTTCCGCAACATGGGAGCGGATACGTTCTCGCCCGGATACCAGACATTGAGCTTTCCCTCCCCTTTCTCCACATAAGTCTCGGCAGGATTGTACAGAAGCGTATTCCACGTATCCTCGCTGATACGCAAGTTGGAGAATGTAGCGGTCTGCCCTTTAGGTTGCAGGAAACCGATCGCGTACAAACGGCAATGATAAACCAACTCTCCATCCGGATAAGGATACACGGTGAAAGCCCCTTCCTTGCCTCCCCAGAAATCACCACGGCTCTTCCGTTCTTTCTCCTCGGGAGTCAAAGAGGAATTCACCAAGGTCTTTCCATCGATCTCTATATCCACGAAATATTTCAAGGCATATTGGGCCGTCGTCACCTTCAACCGGATATGATGCGCCTTATGCTTATCCGAGGCTGGGATGATGGAGGCCAGACTCTCCGAGGCGTCTTGCGTCGTTTTTCCATCCGTGGTATGGCGTAGAATGAAACGGGCGTCCCCCGAACCTTTCAAGTCCAGTTCAGCAGACACATAATTATCAGCGTCCCTCGCCCCAAAGACAAATGCGGCTTTATCATTACCCTCGGCCACCCGCACATCATAGTCGATCACATAATGCGAGCGATATTTGGAGAGTTGTGTCTCCGACGAGCCGATCCAACGGGCGCCACTCCATCCGGAACCCAGAAGACCGGTCTCGAACCACGCAGGCTCGGTGGAGGTAATTTCCGTTCCCGATTCATCCCATACGGAAACTTTCCAATAATAGCGAGTGGAAGGTTGTAATGCTTTTCCTTGATAAACTACGCCAACCGATTCCCCGGAAAGAACCTTTCCCGAATCATAGATATAACGCCCGGCAGCTAATTGCTCCGGACTATCGGCCACCCATAACCGATAAGCCTGCCCACAGGCCCCATAGCGATCGGACTCCATCTGCCAGTTAAAACGTGGCTGACTGACATCAATTCCCAGTGGATTGGTTTGATACTCAACCTGTAGGTTCTTCAATACGGTAACCGCACCCAGAGGTAACCATCCGGCCAGCAACCCTAAGATTATAGACAAAATACATCGTGTGCTCTTCATAATACAAAGAATTAAAATGATAACGGTACAAAAATATCCATTATTATCTTAACTCTTTGTTTCATTTTTGGGAGAAGATGTAGCAGTTTTGACACTACTCAATCTTTCCTACCATCTTGGACGGGTCTACCCAACGATCAAACTCCTCGGCGGTCACATAACCGGACTCGATAGCCGCCTCCCGCAAAGTCTTATTTTCTTGATAGGCTTTCTGGGCGATAGCGGCGGCCTTGTAATATCCTATTTTCGGATTCAAGGCGGTAACCAGCATTAAGGAGCTATCCAGATGGCGTTTGATGTTTTCGTTCACCGGGGTAATGCCTTTTACGCAATGTTCGCTGAAATTCAGGCAACCGTCACCAATCAAGCGGGCGCTTTGCAAGAAGTTCGAGATAATCACCGGCTTAAATACGTTCAACTCGAACTGCCCGTTGGAGCCGGCTATCGAGATTGTCACGTCGTTACCCATTACTTGAGCGGCGATCATCGTCAATGACTCGCATTGCGTAGGATTCACCTTTCCCGGCATGATGGAGGAACCCGGCTCGTTCTCCGGCAAATGGATCTCACCGATACCGGCACGAGGACCTGAGCCCAACATTCGTATATCGTTCGCGATCTTCATTAAGCTGACCGCTACGGATTTCAAGGCTCCATGCGCCTCAACCAAGGCATCATGGGTAGCTAGGGCCTCGAATTTATTCGGAGCGGTTACAAAAGGAAGCCCAGTCAACTCTGATATCTTCTTAGCGACACACTTGTCATAATTGACCGGGGCGTTAATACCGGTCCCAACCGCCGTACCTCCTAAAGCCAATTCGGAGATATGCGATAGGGAATCCTTTACTTTCCGTATACCATATTCTAATTGAGCCGCATAGCCACTGAACTCTTGCCCCAATGTCAATGGAGTGGCATCCATAAAATGAGTCCTCCCGATCTTCACGATCTTCATGAACTCCTCACTTTTTAGCGCCAACGCACGATACAGACTCTCCAATCCCGGGATCGTCACCTCCGCTATCACCTTATAGGCGGCAATATGCATAGCGGAAGGAAACGTATCATTGGAGGATTGCGATTTATTCACGTCATCGTTCGGAAGCAGCACTTTCTCCTTATCCGTTAGCTTTCCTCCGGTCAACACATGCGCCCGGTTGGCGATCACCTCATTGACATTCATATTCGTCTGGGTCCCGCTCCCCGTTTGCCATACAATCAAGGGGAAGGAGTCATTTAATTTACCCGCCAAGATCTCGTCGCATACCTTACCGATCAACTCGCATTTCTCCGGAGACAAGACACCGGCGTCTTTATTAGCCAAAGCCGCTCCTTTTTTCAAGTAAGCGAACGCCTCTATCACCTCTTCGGGCATCCGGCTAATATCGGTGGCGATCTTGAAATTATTCACGCTCCGTTGTGTTTGCGGCCCATAATAAACGTCCGCCGGCACTTCCACCTCACCTAAGGTATCTTTCTCTATTCTATACTTCATGACACATAAGTTTTATTAATCTCTTCTATGTATAAACTATCTGGATATCGAATTGTTTATGTTACATTCACGAGTATATCATGAAAAGACATTTATCATGGAACAGAATTCAGATCATAGAGAAACGGCTTATTTCGCCTCCGATGTTTTTTAATAGTTTTTCTTCTCGTCAATAATGTATTCGGGACGGGCCTTGATCTCGTCAAAGAGGATACCGACATATTGCCCTAACACGCCGACCGTCAATAACTGTACACCTCCAAAGAAGATAATGGAAGTCATGATAGAAGTCCAGCCAACCTCGGCGTTACTAAAACCATAGATCTTGCCCAACGTGAACCAAACCGCCAAGATTATACCGACCAATACGGATATAAACCCGAGACTCGTCGCCAAACGCAACGGCTTCTTCGAGAAATAAAGCATTGCCGTCGACGCGAATTTCAGCATCTTACTAATCGGATATTTCGTCTCGCCGGCGATACGCGCCTCACGCTCATAATAAAACGGCACTTGGTGGAAGCCCACCCAGCTTATCAAGCCACGGATATATTTTCCCCGTTCCTTAAAACGGTCGAACTCATTCATCACCTTCCGGTCCACTAAACGGAAATCTCCCGTATCCAGCGGGAAATGGACCTCGCTCATATAATTCATCACCCGGTAAAAAGCCTTGGAGGTGAACAGCTTGAAAAGACTCTCCCCTTCCCGTGACTTACGGACGCAATAAACCACGTTAGCATTCTCTCTCTCCTGCACTTCCAGCAGATCCGGAATCAATTCCGGCGGATCCTGCATATCGGCGTCGATGATAATCGCCAAATCAGCGTCACAGTTATTGATACCCGCCGTTACCGCCGGTTGATGACCGAAATTCCGGGAGAAGTGAATCACCTTCACATGAGGATCGGTAGCGGCTATATGATCCAACAAAGAACGTGTCTTATCCTGACTACCATCATTTATATAGATAATCTCCGTAGGGTTCGGCAACTTTACCAAGACCTCTTTCGTACGCCGATACGATTCCTCGATCACGGCTTCCTCGTTGTAACACGGGACTATAACCGCTAACTTCTTCATGCCTTTTAAGCTTTAAAGGTATAAAACTTATTTACTAAAAAATTAATCACCGTATAGAAAGCCATTCCAATCAAGTGGTTGTAGTAATGATCGATCGTAAGTCGGGAATTCAAGATCAGTACCAATCCGTACTGTAAAGCATAACAAATAATAAAAGCGATCGTGAACCGAACCGCCCCTTTCGTCCATCCGGTGGAACTTCCCTTGAAAGTCCATTGCTTGTTCCAGATGAAACTGTTTAATATGCCTGCCACATATCCCGTTAAGTTAGATAAACCTTCCCGGCATCCGAAGAGTTTCATCATCACCCAGATAACGATCATCGTTATCAAGGTATTGCTCAACCCGACTACACCATACTTAATAGCTTGCTTAATCGTCTCCATTCTTATTTATAATCTCGGAAACCTCCTCCGCTGTCAATTCCTTGACATTCGTGATCGTGAAAACATTCGAGAGGAAATCGCCGTATTGGTTACATTCATTGATCACCCGATCCAACGTGGCTTTTATATCCGTACGCACCGGGATCAAGAACACCAACTCCACATACTGCTCACCGATCGTCAAACGCTCGATCTCGCAGTCCGTTTTCGGCAGATAATAAGCGAACTCCCGCTCGATTGTCTGCCGCTGATATTCTTGGAAAGGTTTCTTGCCTTTAGACGTCATCAAGACATAGAAACGCAGCTTCTCCCCTTTTCCTCCCAAGCCGGTCGAGATATAAATTTGTTTCTCGTCGGAGAAATCGGACTCTAAGGAGATACGAGACTCCATCAAAGCCATGTAGGCCCAATCTGTCACTTCTGGGTCCGGATGCTGGGTGTATTCCTCCAACAAGCGGTACGCACGGACGGATTTCGAGGTAGCCAATTGAGATATCTCTTCTCGGTCTTGTCCTTGGTTTCCTCCGTCAACAAAGTGTTGTACAGGGTCTCGCACTCATCCTCCGATAAGGGACGAGGAGGCCGGTTTTCCTTCCGTACGTTTTCCGAGTATTTGAAATACTCCATCTGAAGTTCAACCGGCACACGCTGTTCTAGTATATGGAAATGTCCCTCCATCCTACTGAAGGAATCACGGAACTTTTTGAATACATCACCTTCTTCTTTCATAGATCGTCTTTTTTCGTTATTAAACTCCCATAAACAAGAAACAAGAACAAAGGTAATGTTTTTTCCGGAATAAATAAAAATAACGTTATTTAAGCTCCCGCATAAATTAAAAACCCAAGTCCGATCACGAATAAAATAAACATCCCGACATTCAGACGATTGGAAATGGCTGGTGCTCCCTTGAACTCTTTCCAGATAAGGATGCCCCATAAAGCGGAGACTAGCGTGGCTCCTTGCCCCAATCCGTAAGATATAGCCGCTCCCGCTTTCTCTGACGCTATCATACTGAAAGATTGACCGATACACCAGATAACACCCCCCAATACACCCACGAGGTGCGTACTCATATTTCCCTTAAAATAACCGCATATGGAGACAGGCTTACCTTCCACCGGATGTTTCATTGCCAATGTGTTAAACAAGAAATTACTAACAAATACTCCTATGGCAAAAACAAATACGGCGGTATAAGGCGTCAACTTCCCGGGTGCCGGAGAAGCGAAATTCTCCATATCCATGGAAGCGGCGACAAAACGATAGAAAAAGGCCATGATCACGCCGGCCACAACCGATATAAGGATCCCCTTCCCCGATACTTTCTTGGTACCGACCAAGGCTTTCTTATAAGCCAGGCCATTCAAGATGATGGCGACCGTGATTAAAGCTACACCGATAAAGATATAAGTTGGTTCCCCCTTCGCCGCCCCGAAATAGTTAACCAATACGCCTAGCACCAAGGCTAATCCGATCCCAACCGGAAAAGCAACCGACAATCCGCAAATGGCGATCGCCGCAGACAACAAGATATTGGCAGCATTAAAAATAATACCGCCCAAAAAGGCACTCCCTAAACTAGCGAGGTTCGCTTGCGCCAAATCCGGCAGGAAACTGCGTCCTTCCGTCCCGATGCTACCCAAGGTAAAGCCGGAAATCAGAGAAAAGAGCAAGACACCAATCACGTAGTCCCAATAGAAGAACTCATATCTCCAAGTCTTGGAGGCTAATTTCTGCGTATTCCCCCACGATCCCCAACAAAGCATCGTAACGACACAGAATATGACAGCTAAAGAATAATCTTGTACGATATACATAAAAATACTATTTAATAGATCGTTGATGCATCATATAATTCTCTATCAAGGAAGCGACCTCCGTAGGCGGCATCTTCTCGATCAAACGAAGATCACGGCCATTGGGATTTGCCACCCAATTGTTAGTCCCCTCATCATCTACGACATGAAAGGTTCCTCGCTCTACATCGAAATAAGGCTCATAACCTTTTATAGCGACCAATACCGCCGTATGATCCCAGCTCATGCGCCCTTCTGGGTCTCCCTCCGCAAAACAAAGGGCATACGCATCTTTTACAGGACTGTTCTCCACGTTCATTTGCACCAGTTTCTTTCCGGTCAAGATTACGTTCCCGATCTCAAAACCGCTAAAGACAATCTCTGTAGGCCATTCCTCCGCTACGACTTTAGAGGCAGGGACATCGCAATACACATTGAATTCTTTACCTTCCGGAAACAGGCCCGCCATAGAAACCAAACGTTTCACTTTCTTGGCGACTAATTCCTTTCCGGAGAGATCGCTATATTCATCAGCTCCCGATTGAAGCAAATCCCTTAAATTAGAGAAGAAACCAATCGTACAAATAACAACGCTGGTATCCGGTTGTTCGCTCAGAATCTTACGATACACCTTCAGGGCATCCGGAGCGTCGGAAGTCTTCGCCGTATGATGCGGATAGTTAGCGGGTAACTCGTCAGTCCACTTCGTTTTATGCCAAGTAGTCAAGGAGGCCCCCGGTTCGCTCTTTGGTGCCCCTACCGGTATGTCCGGACGGTTGAAATAAGTATTCAGCACCTCAATGCAAGGCACCACCCGCTCATCATGGTTGGAGGAAAGAGTCGCAAGAATATTTACCTGACCGCTATCCGCCAAGGCATGCATCAAGGCCATAGCGCCCACATCATCATAGTCCGGACCTAAATCGGTATCTAGAATAAGATTTACCGGTTGAGGCTTATCGGTTTGAGAAACATTCCCCTTACAGGAGATAAACAAGGCGAATAAGCCCATCAGAAACAATGATTTCTTCATAATCTTTATAATTTTATTGGTGAACAATCTCTTTCGGAGCATCCGAGTAAATCAGTATCTCACCGAAATGTACGGAGACATCATTACGTGGATTTAGCCATTTAAACGTAGCCGTATGTTTTCCCTTGGGCAGCTGATACTTCCAAAACAGGTCGTTCCTACGAGTCGTATAGGATGCCGGAAGGTTCGCCGTCTCAACCAGCTCCCCATCTAGGTACATCTCTACTTTCGCTACGTATTTATCATCTTTAGCGTTCACAAAGCCTTTGAATACGGCGCCTGTTCCCTCAAATGGAAGTTCTCCTACATCGGACAAATTCTTATTAACCGCCACTTTCTCTATCGGATACATACCCTCGAAAGCCTTCTCGTAACGAACGGCTACAGGTTGCTGGCATTTGATCGTCACCTCGTCACCTGAAACGGAACCGCCGTTGCGCTCTATCACTTGCAACGCTTGATCGAAGCCCATTTGGTAAGTCTTATTCAATGAGATGGTCGTATAGGCAAAATCCATATTCTCCACCTCTCTCAAGTTCTTCATCCAATAATCCGGTATACGGCTATAACCAAGGATTGTTCCTAAGATACCACCCGCAGAGGCTGGGTTGCAATCCGAATCTTGTCCACAACGGGTAGAGATATCCAATGTCTTATAGAAATCTCCCTCACCATAAAGCAAGCCGATAAGAATGTATGCGCTATTGATCACGGCATCGATATTGAACGGAACGAAAACGCCATCCGGACAACCAATATCCGAGCTCCATTTCTTCTCACACTCAAACCAAGTGCGTTTCCAATCGTCCGGATATTCCTTATGCCAGCGGATCACATCGCTCATACATTTATAATAGGTACTTTGCTCCGGTATCGTCTTTAACGCCTCGGTCACGATAAACTCGATATCATCCGAGATAAACGATAACGAATACATCGCCCCGACATACACACCGCCGTACCAACCGTCTCCGTAATTCATGATATGCCCGATCTTATCAGAAATCTCGGAAGCCGTATTCGGCATACCCGGCGACATCAGTCCGGCATAGTCCGCCTCGATCTGATAATCCAGATCATCCGCATGAGGGTTATTCAGCCAATGGCCGGACGCCGGAGGCATGATCCCTTGCAAAATATTATAACGTGCCGACTGGTTAGCATGCCATAACGTATATCCCGCCGTAGCGAACGCCATGGCGAATGAGTCCACAGGAGCGTCCAATCCCAACCGGTCAAAGACATCCACGAATGTAAGGTCCATATAAACATCATCGTACAATCCGGGTACATTCTCGTACCACCACTTGATATATCCGTCCGGCCATACGATCGGTACGTATTCTTGAATCATCGTTCCGTTATATTTGAACTCCGTCGGACCGCCATACGTACAGCCTATGGTTTGTCCGGCCCAACCTCCCTTAATCTTATCCATCAACTTTTCTTTACTAATCGTAAACTCAGCGGGCACCGTCGTTTGATCCTTTGCCGAGGGTTGTTGGGAACATGAGGTCGCCCCTAGAAATAAAGAGGCTACCGTTATCACCGCAAATACTGTTTGTTTCATAATATTAGATTGTTTTTATAGATTAATCAAAAATATCCACCTCATTCCGGTAAGGAACAGAAGATTGCGCTCCCACACGAGTCACGGAAATGGCGGAAGCTTTGCAAGCGAATCTCACGGCTTCCCTTAAATCCCGCCCCTCAGCCAAAGCCACCGTTAAAGCGCCGTTGAAAATATCCCCGGCGGCAGTAGTATCAACGGCTTCCACTTTTATCGCAGGAACCATATCTACCATGGAATCACAATAGATCAAAGCTCCTTTTGAGCCTAAAGTAACGATTACGTTCTGTACTCCCATCTCCATTATAACTTGCGCAGCCTTCTTTGCGGAAACCTCATCCGTGATCTTCACGCCAGAGATCATCTCTGCCTCTGTCTCATTCGGGGTAATCATATACAGATGCCGGAGTAACGTAGCCGACAAAGTTTGAGCTGGAGCCGGATTCAATATTACCCGTTTGTTCTTCTTCGATGCCATCTTAGCGACAAACTCGACAGTATCCATAGGAATCTCCAATTGCATTAAAATCAAATCGGCTTTTTCTATCGCCTCTTCCGATTTCGCTAAATCAGAAGGTAATAGATTAGCATTAGCTCCGGAGGCCACCACAATACAGTTTTCAGCATGAGCATCCACCGTAATCAACGCTACGCCAGATGGATTCTTCGGATCTGAGAAAATATAGGAAGTATCAATCCCCTCTTCCTCAAATAGCTGCTGGGATTGATGTCCGAATATATCACTGCCTGTTTTACAAATAAACGAGACCTGTCCCCCTAACCGCACAACAGCAACCGCTTGATTCGCTCCTTTCCCACCCGGGTTCATAAAAAATGTTCCGCCTAATACCGTCTCTCCCGGACGAGGGAGATGATTCGTCTTTACGACCATATCGGTATTGCTACTTCCAACAACCAATATATTATGATTCCGTAAGTCTTTCATGCTTTTCTCTTATTAATCATTCGTTTAACAAAAATATCATATATTCCGCTTGGTACACCAGATTTCATGTTAATTTAAATTCATTCACCGATGTCGCAAATATAAAAAGATCCAAAATATAAAAATCATCAATTAATCTTCATCGTAGATAAACCCAAATCGATATATTTGCATCATACAATTTCTCATATTCACTATATATCAAACACTTGATAACATCAAAAGTCCATGAATAACACATACATATTATTAATGCTTGTCAACACCTTGACAAAAGCTGAGAAAAGATATTTCCATCTTTGCGCAAACCTTCAAAACGGTGATAAGGTATACCTCACCCTTTTTAATCTAATAGACGCTAATACGTCTCCCGAACAGCTGTATACACGCTTTTGTCAGATTCAAGACGGGAAGAGTTTCGAGACCGCAGTCAAACATTTATATCGGGTACTTCTAGAATGTTTAGTTAGACTAAGAGAAAAACAGGATGTCCAAACAAGAATTTTCAATTATATATCAAAGGCTGGCGTATTATTCGAACGAGAAATATTTGATGAAGCTTTCATTGAATTAGATAAAGCAAAAAAATTAGCGATCACTTATGAAAATGATTCCTTGCTTTTATTGATTCGGAGAACGGAACTGAAATACTTAAGCGCTCTCGATTTTAAAACAATCTCAGAAAAGCAGCTGGTAAACAAGCAAATGAAAATCAATGAAGTATTAAAATACGCAAGAACCCTTAATCAACATACACAGCTATACGATATTCTTAAACACCGTTTAATTAACAAAGGCTATATCCGTTCCGACAAACAAAAAGAGGATTTAAACGATCTCGTATTGAGCGAACTCCATTTAATCGCAAACAATTCCTACCAAGGATTCGAAGCGCAAAAGTTACATTTGCTATTCCAAGCCACTTATTATCTTAACTCCGGCAATTATAAATCGGCTATCCGATATTACCAAGAGCTTATCAACTTATTTAACGACAACCAACATTTAATATTAAATCCTCCTATCTACTATTTAAGTGCCATACAAGGTATTTTAGACAGTTTATGTTTGCCGGATTATATCATGAAACTCCCTTTTTCCTTTCTAAACTAGAAGAATTAACACAAAATGAGTACTCCACTGAATTCATCTTACATCTGAAAACCTTGATATATATCTACAAATCCAATAGCTTGTTACAAGCCGGAAACTTTGAACAGGCCTTAGAGCTAAGGGATAAGCAAGAAAATGAATTACTAAAAAAAGTAACATCATTAGGACTTGAGTCTCAATTACGGTTATATCTAAGCTTCGCTGTATTAGGCATGTATACGAAAGATTATGTACAAGCTCGCAAATACATGAAAAAGATATTTAGTTTGGGAAAGTTATTTTGCGCATTTCCTTCTTACAAGATAGCAAGATTGGTAAATCTTTTACTCCAAGCAGAATTAGGCAATTATGATTTCTTTGAGAACGAAATTATTTCCATCAAAAGAAACATCCGCTTCGAGAAACAGACTTATATCACAGAAAAGTTAATATTCAAGTTTATACAGGGCTATCCGCTTCCATCATACGAGAAAGCTAGAAATAAACGCTGGCTACAATACCAAAAAGACATTCAAAAAATCGAACAAGATAAATATGAACGCCAACTTTTAAAGACATTTGATGTCCTTGCTTGGATTGAGAGTAAATTAACCCAACGGTCGCTGGCAGATATTCTTGCAGAAAAAGCTCACTGATAGATTAATGCCAGAGCAAGTCATGACGTATGTAAAACCCGGCTTTCCATAATACCACTCATCTGCTGCAACGCCCAATCCACCAAGCCTTGGATATGGGGAATAAGACTTAATCCTCTTTCCGTTAAGCAGTATTCTACTCGGGGAGGAACTTCCGCATAGACCTTTCGTTCGATCAGACCATCCGATTCCAACGTGCGCAAGGTTACGGTCAGCATACGTTGCGATACATCCGCGATGGTTTTATGGATATCACTAAAGCGCATGGTACCATTAGCGCTTAAAGTGATAAGCACTAACATAGACCATTTATCTCCTAG
>OGNG01001125.1_pt1 | contig 12620 bp, 9 predicted proteins | sample 1573431 | NCBI WGS metagenome assembly OGNG01 (sample SAMEA2581927, study PRJEB24529) | metagenome | biome: Human gut stool | place: China | collected 2011
ATACTGAAGGTAAAAAGCAATATCGACCCGGGGCAGTTCAAGCCGATGCAATATGCGGCGGTAGAGGCCCTAAGCGCAAAGAAAGAGTGGTACGACAATATGAACCGTGTCTATCGTAGCCGCCGGAACCTTGCCGGACAAATCATGCGTACTTTGGGATGCGAGTACGACGAGAACCAAGTAGGTATGTTCCTTTGGGGACGTATCCCCGACTCCGCCGAGAGCGGCGAGGCAATCGCCAACAAGGTGCTATACGAGGCAAACGTATTCCTTACGCCGGGATTTATCTTCGGTAGCCGTGGCGAGCGTTATATCCGTATCTCCCTTTGCTGCAAGAACGAGACTTTAGAAGAAGCCTTGAAGAGAATTGAGAATTTATAACTGAAAATTGAAAATTAAAATATAGATCACAAAGATGGAAATGAAGATTGAACCGTTAGCATTACCGGGAGTTGACACACAACGTCCTATCGTAATCGCAGGCCCTTGTAGCGCCGAGACAGAAGAGCAAGTGTTAGAAACAGCCCAAGGATTAGCCTCCAGAGGCGTTAAGATATTCCGTGCGGGTATTTGGAAGCCTCGTACGAAACCGGGTGGATTCGAGGGCATCGGAGCCGAGGGATTGGCTTGGTTGAAGAAAGTGAAAAAAGAGACCGGCATGCTGGTATCTACCGAGGTAGCGACTAAAGATCATGTATTCGGAGCACGTACGACGGTAAATCCATTCGCTGTCCAAGAGATCGCCGACGCGTTAAAAGGGGTTGATGTACCTGTATTGATCAAGAACCCGGTTAACCCGGACTTGGAGTTATGGATCGGAGCGTTCGAGCGTTTGTACGGAGCGGGCATTCATCGTTTGGGTGCTATCCATAGAGGTTTCAGCTCATACGACAAGAAGATCTACCGTAACCTTCCGTTGTGGCATATTCCTATCGAGCTTCGCCGCCGTATGCCGGACCTGCCTATTTTCTGTGATCCTAGTCACATTGGTGGTAAGCGTGAGTTGGTAGCCCCACTTTGCCAGCAAGCGATGGACTTGAGTTTCGATGGCTTAATCGTAGAGTCTCATTGTAACCCGGATTGCGCATGGAGCGACGCTTCCCAGCAAATCACCCCGGATGTATTGGATTATGTATTGAACCTATTGGTGATCCGTGACGTAAACCAGACTACCGAGAACCTGACCGCTCTTCGCCGCCAGATCGATGGTATCGACGAACAATTATTGGAACTTCTGGCTAAACGTATGCGTATCTCCAAGGAGATCGGCGTTTATAAGAAAGAGCACAATATGCCGATCTTACAGTCTCCCCGCTACAGCGAGATCTTAGAGAAACGCTCCAGCATGGGTGAACAAATGGACCTGAGCCCGGACTTTGTAAAGGAGATCTTGAAGGAGATCCATGAGGAATCCGTGCGCCAGCAAATGATTATCATGAACGAACAATAATTTATAAGATGAAAATATTGATTTTAGGCGCAGGAAAGATGGGTTCTTTCTTCACCGACCTGCTTAGTTTTGATCATGAGGTAGCCGTATTGGAGAAAGATCCGAAACGTATGCGTTTTATCTATAATGCCCTTCGCCTACAAAGCCCGGAAGAGGTTAAGGATTTCAATGGAAATGGAGAAATTGACTCTGAAGATAGAGAACTGCGTGACGTTAAGTTACACGATAGAGGCTTTCAAGGCCGTAATGCCTTACTTGCAGCCATATTGTATTATTTCCGATATCGCTTCCGTGAAGACTTATTTGAAGGAGTTTTATGAGACATGCGGTTTCCCGTATGTCTCCACTCACCCGATGTTCGGACCTACATTCGCTAATCTGGGACAACTGGAGAAAGAGAATACGATTATTATCTCCGAGGGCGATCATCTGGGCAAGATCTTCTTCAAGGATATTTATTCCAGCCTCCGCCTGCATATCTGCGAATACACGTTCGAGGAGCACGATAAAGTGGTAGCCTACTCACTAGGTATCCCTTTCGCCTCCACTATGGTATTTGCCGCTACAATGAAGCATCAGGACGCTCCGGGTACGACGTTCAAACGCCATATGAAAATCGCCCGCGGCCTTCTGTCCGAGGACGATTATCTATTGACCGAGATCCTTTTCAACCCCCGTACCCCTCGCCAAATCGAGCGGATACAAGAGGAATTGCATATCCTGCAAGAAATCATCAAGGATAAGGATTCCGAGAAGATGAAAGAGTATCTGACCAAGATACGGAAGAATATCGAATAAGAAATTAAGAAGGTTGTGCTGATTAATTTTTCAGCACGACCTCTTTTAAAAGTTCTCTCCTTACCAACATAAAGGAGATAAATAACGTACACAACTCCGCCACCGGTACATTATACCAAATACTTTGGATGCCGAATAAAGAAGGATAAACGATAATACCAAAGGTTACGAATACCAAGCTACGCAGCATAGAGATAACAACTGACAGCTTAGCGTTGCCGATAGCCGTGAAATAACTGGAGGCCAATATATTCAGCCCACTCATCAAGAAGGTGAAGCAATAAATCGTTATGCCGTAATTAGCGATCGCCAAAGCGTCCAAAGCCTCTCCTCCCTTAAAGAAAAAGGACGTGATCTGTTGCCCGAAAAAGAATAAGATGGCGAATAACGTTATACCTATCATAAAATTAACACGCCCTGCTAATCTCAGCACTTTCTCGATCCGGTCCAATCTTCCCGCCCCGAAATTATAACTGATAATCGGTATAATTCCATCGGATATCCCTAAGAATACCGTGGTGGCGATAAACAAGATATAGTTAATCGCCGTAAAGGCGGCGACTCCATCCTCTCCTAAATATCGCATCATCGTTATATTGAACAAAAAAATTGTGATTCCGGCAGATAGCTCGGATATTCCTTCCGAAGAGCCATTGTATAACGCATTCCAGACCAAAGGCCAACGGAAACGTCCTCTTTGTACCGCTACGACTTGCCCTCGCTGGAACATCCGGGGAATATTGAACAGCGCTCCCAAGGTAAAGGCCAAACCTGTAGCCAATCCCGCCCCCTTAATCCCTAAACCCATTACCGGGATAAACAAAAGATCCAGACCGATATTAATCAACACCGTACTTCCCATTACGATCATGGCATAAAGCGGATGCCCCATCGCCTTAATCATATAATCTCCTAAGAACATCAATGATAATAAAGGGAAAAACGGGACAAGGGAACGAATATAATCCACGGCTCCCGTAACCAATACGTCATTCGCACCTAACATACGGGCAATATCTCCGGCGAATATATAAATCAACCCGCTAATCAAAACGGATATTCCTCCAAGAAACAAGAACGAGGTAGTTATAGCGTTATTCGCCTCTTGCCGATCCGAACGTCCGAGGTTTATACCGATCAAGGTCTGGCACCCTACTCCTATCACGATAGACAAAGCCGTCATCAAACTATAGCAAGGTAAGATCAGATTCACGCTGGCCAAAGCGTTCGCCTCGACAAACCGCCCTAATATCACACCATCAATCACCGACTGAATCCCGAGGAATAATAGGCCGGCTACTCCCGGTATCGTATATTTCAGAAATAGTCTTGAAATCTTTTGGGTTAGTAAACCACGCTCCAACTCTTGGCGATGGATCGCCTTTTCTCCACTCATTTTCATATTATCCACTTCACGTTTTTAACGACGCGAAGATATGGCTATTGAAAACAAGAAAAATTACCCTATGATAAATAATGACTTTTCCCTATTTTTTTACGGAAGCACGGATACGGCTCAATGACTGTGGGGTTATCTGTAAATAGGAGGCGATATGTTTCAAGGGTAGTTTCAAGATCAAGTCCGGACGGGTTTTCAGCAATGACTCATATTGTTCACGAGCTTCCATCCAACTATCGTTTATAAAATAGTTCTCATATTCCCGAAGATAGTAATCTTGTATTTTCAACCCCCAATTGGCCAACTCAAGGGAGCTCCGGCATAGGTAATCCAATTTCGTTTTCGGTATTCTCAATAATGTCGTATTCTCCACCATTTGAACATTATAGGCGGAGATATCCCGATAAACAAAATTGATCACCTCGCTATCCGAGGCGAACCATAACGAGATATCTTTCCCCTCACGCTCCACGAAAGCCCGGACCAATCCGGTTTTCACGAACCAAACAAACGGATCTCTTTCTCCCTCCCGAATCGATAATTCTCCCTTAGCAAAAGAAACCTCTTTCATTTCTTCCAACAGCTGCCCCACGATCTCATCTGATAAAGGAGACACCTGCCTTAATTGTTCTACGAACTGATCCATAATCATTCATTTATCTTATATCCGTAAAGATATAAAAAAAGTGCGATCCCAAAAACAAAGGTAATTTTGAAGGTTTGCGGATTCCAGTGATTTTACGTAATTTTGCGCCGCTAAATCTAAGAAGAGGTATGAGCTGTAAATTCGAATATTATTTTTTTACGACTAAAAGTATCTTGTTCGTCCATTGGACTACGAGAGGTTCTACCGTATCCGCACCCTATTCCTTCTAATTTATCTTTACATTTTCATTTAGAACAACTCTATCGTATATCCGGCATATACGATCAAGGATTTTTACACCATCATTAATAACAGAACAATACATATGTACAATAGAATAGCGGGTTACAAACAATATTATAAATCCTTAGTAATGCTAGGGGTACCTATCATCATCGGACAATTGGGGGCTATCATCACCGGATTGGCAGACACCATCATGGTGGGACAACACAGTACGGAGGAACTAGCGGCGGCATCGTTCGTCAATAATGTAATAAACGCATTTATCATAATGGGAACCGGATTCTCCTATAATCTTACCCCGCTAATCGGACAGAATTTAGCGATGAATAAAAAGATCGTGATCGGAGGCTGGCTCAAAAACAGTCTGGTTGCCAATATGACTACCACCTTATTATTGATAGCCGTCTTACTGGGGATTTACCTAAACCTAGACTCTTTAGGCCAACCCGAAGAACTCTTGCCATTGATAAGACCTTATTTCGCGGTCTCATTAGTCTCGATCATATTCGTAATGCTTTATAATTCATTCCGTCAATTCGTGGAAGGCATAGCCAACCCATCCATATCCATGTGGGTCCTATTGACAGGGAATCTGCTGAATATCATCGGCAACTATATCCTCATTTACGGAAAATGCGGAATGCCGGAACTCGGACTGCTCGGGGCAGGTATAAGCACCTTTATCTCGCGTATCATCATGCTATTGCTTTTCATCGCCGTATTCATGCTGCGAACCGACTATAAGCCTTACCGGAAAGGTTTCACCCATATTCGTATCAATAAGCAAAGTTGGAGAAGGCTGAATTCCATAGGCTGGCCGATCAGTCTGCAACAAGGCTTGGAAGCGGGAACATTCTGCGTCACCGCCATCATGGTGGGTTGGCTGGGTAGCCTTGAGCTTGCCGCCCATCAAATAGCCATTACCATATCAACGATCAGTTTTACCATCTATTTAGGTCTTGGAGCCGCCGTAGCGATTCGTACCAGTTATTATAAAGGGGCGAACGACTGGTATATGGTGCGTAAGATCACCATTGCCGGGCTTCATCTAGGGCTTATTGTCGTTTGTATTGTCTGCACCACCTTATTCATGACCCAATCCTGGCTTGGATTAATATTTACGGATAATCTTCATGTCAACGCAATCGTGAAGACACTACTCCCCATATTGATGCTCTATCAAATAGGAGACAGCGCACAAATCATTTTAGCGAACTCCTTACGAGGGCTAGCCGACGTGAAAGCGATTATGTGGATCTCGTTTCTCGCTTATTTCATCATAGCCATACCTGCCGGATATCTATTGGGATTCACATTCCATTGGGGTATCGCCGGGATTTGGATGGCTTACCCATTAGGCTTCTTATGCTCTGTATGCCTGCTGGGATACCGGGCGAAAATGCAGGTAAAATCGCATCTCGCCTAATCCGATCAAGCCTTACGATTGATCCGGGAGAAACTAATAACCGCCCCGATCAAGGCCAACACACTTCCCAGCCATAACGCCGCGGGCATGCTATGGCCGGGAAATAACTTAAACATCAAGGCTACCAGCGAAGCCCCGCAAGTTTGTCCCAGCAAACGGGCCGTACCCAACATGCCACTAGCCCCTCCACTCCTACTTTCCGGAGCGGCCCCGATCATGAGGCTATTGTTAGGAGTCTGGAACAACCCGAAGCCACAACCGCAAAGCGCCATGCGCCAGATAATATCCAGATCGGAAGGATGCGCCGGTAATTCCGCCAACGAGAACAACCCTCCCGAGAAGATAATCAACCCGATACCACTCAAGACCCCGGCATTCATTTTCTCCGACAAGATCCCGGCCAAAGGGGCGCACACCATTGTCGCCAAAGGCCAAGGAGTCAATAATAAGCCGGTCGCCACCTCATCGCGTCCCAGTACCCGCTGCAAGAAAAACGGGAAAGAGACCATAGCCAGCATCTGAGCGATGAAAGAAAACACAGACGTAATGATAGAAAGGGTAAAAAGAGGAATACGCAGCAAGTCTATCGGCAATAATGGATATGCCTGCCGTTCCTCTCTCCGGATATAGAAATACCCACAGAACAATACGATAACAATCGCCGCTATTATCAATGAGATATGTACATCATGCGTGAACGCCTCGATAATCGCTATCACCAAACCGAATGTCAATGCGTTCATGAGTGCCGCCGTAACATCAAACTTACGTCCGACAGCCTTCACCGGATTTTGCGGCAAGAACTTAAAGCTCAATATCAAAGCGGTAATACCTATCGGGATATTTATAGCGAACAACCAAGGCCAGTTCCCCACGGACAATATACCAGCGGCTATCGTAGGACCAGCGGCGGCCGATACGGATACCACCAAGGCATTAATCCCCATACCTCGCCCCAGAAAACGTTTGGGATAAATAATACGGATCAAGGCCGTATTCACGCTCGCTATGGCAGCGGCGCCAAAACCTTGTAGCGTACGGGCGATAATCAGCGTAAACAAGGAATCGGATAAAGCGCAGGCCAAAGAGGTACAGCTAAATAACAGCAACCCGATCGTATACACCTTCCGATACCCCCAGATCTCTCCCATCGACGATAACGACAGCAAAGAAATCGTGATCGCCAACTGATAAGCGTTCACCACCCATATAGAAGCAGACGGACTCGTATGGAGATCGCCGGCAATCGTAGGTAAAGCCACGTTTGCGATCGCCCCATCCAACACCGACACGGTAACACCAAGCCCAATCGCTAGGATCGCCCAATAACGGCTAGGGATTGGCAAGCCATCCGGGATATTCCCTCCCGTCTGACCATTTATATTCGTTATTTCTTTATCCATACGGTATATGAAACAGAAATAGGATGTATCTGGTTTAGGAAGTATCGACCAGATCGAGTATCTTTGCCCGTATAAATGGACATGACATGGCAAAACAAGGCACTATACTAGTTGTGGATGATAATAAAGGTATCCTGACCGCCGTACAAATGCTGTTAGGAACTTGCTTCGAGAAGGTTATCACCATCTCTACCCCGAACAAGATAAAAAACACGCTGCACGACGAGAACGTGGATGTCGTATTGCTCGACATGAATTTCAGCGCCGGTATAAACAGCGGCAACGAGGGGTTGTTCTGGCTCTCCGAGATCAAGAAGGCTTATCCCTCGATACAAGTCGTTCTCTTTACCGCCTACGCCGACATCGATCTGGCGGTACGAGGAATCAAGGAAGGGGCTACCGATTTCGTGGTAAAGCCTTGGGACAACGCTAAATTATTGGAAACCTTGCAAGCCGCTTACCAAATCCGCTCGGCCAATCATAAAGGCGGTGTCGGCAACAAGCAGTTGGTATCCAAGGAAAGCGGTATGTTTTGGGGAGACAGCAACGCCATGCAGCAACTACGGATGCTGATAGAGAAAGTAGCCAAGACAGACGCCAATATATTAATCACGGGAGAGAACGGAACCGGTAAGGAAATGCTGGCCCGGGAAATACACCTGCTATCCCCCCGTAAGGATGAGGCCATGGTACCGGTGGATATGGGCGCTATCACGGAGACGCTGTTCGAGAGCGAGCTATTCGGACACGTAAAAGGGGCCTTCACCGACGCCCGGACGGATCGCCCCGGTAAGTTCGAGGTAGCGAACAACGGAAGCTTGTTCCTCGATGAGATCGGGAACCTATCTTATCATTTGCAAGCCAAATTATTGACCGCCTTGCAACGCCGGAGCATCGTACGGGTAGGTAGCAATACCCCGATCCCCATCAATATCCGCTTGATCTGCGCCACGAACCGGGACTTGCAGGAGATGGTACAGAAAGAGCAATTCCGCGAGGACTTGCTGTATCGTATCAATACGATACACGTAGAGATCCCGCCCTTGAGGGAGCGGCCGGAGGATATCGTACCGCTTACCGAGATATTCATCACGAAATATACCAACATCTACGGTAAAAAGCCCATGACCCTTACCGACGACGCCAAAGAAAAGCTGAAAGCCCAACCTTGGCTGGGTAATATCCGCGAACTGGAACATACCGTGGAGAAAGCGATTATCATCGCCGACGGTGATACTTTAGATGGCGGCAATTTCGATTTCCCCCGTAAGCGGGAGGCGCCCGTCAAGAATGACATCACTACGCTCGAGGAAATGGAGTATACAATGATCAAGGCCGCCATGGATAAATTCGGCGGCAATCTCTCGCTCGTGGCGAACCAGTTGGGAATCTCACGGCAAACGCTTTACAATAAGATCAAGCGGTATGAACTTTAAAGGCATTTATTACAGCCTCACCTTCCGCCTCGCCCTCGCTATCGGGCTGACGGCGGCACTCACCTACTTGGCCTTGGTGGAAGAATGGGGATGGTTCCTGTTCTTAGGCATCGGATGGATGGCCGCCTTGCGGGGCATCAGCCTTTTGTTCAAGCGGAACGCACAAAAGGTAGCCTTCATGTTCGACGCGATCGACAATAGCGATTACGCCTTCAAATACGCTACCCGGGGGCGTTCCTCCAACGACAAGCTGGTTAGCGAGTCCTTAAACCGCATCACCCAGATACTTTTTCAAGCGAAAGCCGAGGCGATCCAGAAAGAGAAATATTACGAGTTGATCATGAACCAAGTGAATACGGGTATCATCGTAGAAGATGATAAGGGCAATATTTTCCAGACCAACAACGAGGCCTTGCGACTGCTGGGATTGACGGTCTTTACCCATGCCCGCCAGCTCGGACGCATCGACGAGAATCTAGAGCGCCTCATCAGCGACGTTCGTCCCGGCGAGAAACATCAGATCTCTTTTATCAACGAGCGTGGCACGGTACATCTCTCGGTCCGTGTCTCCGAGATGACGCTCCAAGAGAAACACGTCCGCATCATCGCGATCAATGATATCAACAGCGAGCTGGACGATAAGGAGATCGAGTCATGGATACGGCTGACACGGGTCTTGACCCATGAGATCATGAACTCCGTCACCCCTATCACCTCCTTGAGCGACACCTTGCTTTCCCTCCATCAGAATATTGACGAGGAGATACGAGGCGGTTTGGAGGTAATCAGCTCTACCGGGAAGAGCTTGATCGCGTTCGTCGAGTCGTACCGTAAGTTTACGCATATACCGACTCCTCAGCCCTCTTTATTCTACGTCAATAAGTTCGCCGAACGGCTCACGCGGTTGGCCCGTCATCACAATAACTACCCGAACATAACCATTCGTATCGACGTGGAACCGGAGGACTTGATCGTCTACGCCGACGAGAACCTGATCACGCAAGTAGTCTTGAACCTCTTGAAGAACGCCATGCAAGCGATCGGGCACGAGCAAGAAAACGGGCTTATCTTGTTCAAGGCGTATTGCGACCCCAACGAGGCCGTTATCCTAGAAGTGACGAACAACGGCCCTATCATCCCCCCCGAGGAAGCCGAGCATATATTCGTGCCGTTCTTCACCACGAAAGAAGGCGGAAGCGGTATCGGGCTGTCCATCTCACGGCAGATCATGCGCTTGTCCGGCGGCAGCATCGCGTTGAGAAGCAACCCGTCCCAGCGGCAGACTACCTTCGTGTTGACATTCCCGTAGCTCGTTTACCGTATTCGCATAAACGCGGACACGCAGCCGGGCGGATACGCGGACACACAAGCCCGGATACACGGGCGCGACCGTACGCATATCCGTACAGCTGCCCATCCGTATCCGAGTAGCTACATCTTTGTATCCGGGCAGCTACATCTTTGTATCCGAGTAGCTACATCTTTGCAGCCGTACGGATACGGACGGACAGCCGGGCAGCTACAAGAGGACAGCCGTACGGATACCCGCCATCGGCCGTACGAACGTATTTCCGGCCACCGTTGGGTAACAACGAAACTATTCGTATCTTTACGCTGTTTTTTTAATTTAAAAGTATCTATACAAACATGAACTTACTAGACAAACTGAAGATCAACCACCGCCCCCGCTCCGGGGCATTGGATTTGCTAAAATATATCGGCCCCGGATTACTTGTCACCGTAGGCTTTATCGATCCCGGGAATTGGGCGACGAATCTCGCCGCGGGCTCCGAGTTCGGCTACGCCCTCCTGTGGGTCGTCACCTTCTCGTCTGTCATGCTGATCATTATCCAGCACAACGTGGCCCACCTCGGCATCGTGACCGGCCTCTGCCTCTCGGAGGCGACCAACAAATACATGCCCCGCGTGCTAAGCCGCCCGATCCTAGGATCGGCCATGCTCGCCAGCATATCCACCTCCCTCGCCGAGATACTCGGTGGAGCCATCGCCCTCCGGATGCTGTTCGGTATGCCGATCAAGGCGGGAGCGGTGATCGTCACCATCGTATGCCTCGCCATGCTATTCAGTAATACATACAGCAAGACCGAACGCTGGATCATCACGTTCGTGTCCATTATCGGGCTCTCGTTCCTATACGAGCTAGCGTTGGTCGACGTAGACTGGGGGCAGGCCGTGGTAGGCTGGGTGAAACCCACCTTCCCCGAGAACTCCATGCTGATCATCATGAGCGTACTGGGAGCCGTCGTGATGCCTCACAACCTGTTCCTGCACTCGGAGGTGATACAGAGCCGGGAATGGAACCTAGAGGACGAGTCGGTCATCAAGAAACAACTGAAGTACGAGTTCTACGACACGCTCCTGTCCATGGTGATCGGCTGGGCGATCAACTCGGCGATGATCATCTTGGCCGCCTCTACCTTCTTCAAGCAAAACATCGCCGTAGACGAGCTGGACCAAGCGCAACAGTTATTGGTACCCCTCGTAGGAAATAACGCCGGGGTGATTTTCGCCGCCGCCCTATTACTGGCGGGCATATCCTCGACCATCACATCCGGTATCGCCGGGGCTTCCATCTTCGCCGGATTCTATGGCGAGGCATACAATCATACCGACCTCCACTCCAAGCTGGGAGTCCTGCTATCGTTCGTCCCCGCCTTGGCCATCATCTTCCTGATCGGCGATCCGTTCAAGGGATTGATCCTGTCGCAGATGTTGTTGAGCGTGCAATTGCCGATCACGGTCTTCACGCAAGTGTACCTCACTTCCAGCAAGAAGGTCATGGGTGTCTACGCGAACAGCCGCTCTACGACCATCATCCTCTTGCTGCTGGGAACGATGGTAACCGTCCTAAATATAGCCCTGCTCATCAGCCTATTTTAAAAAGAAATCGCTACCTTTGCCCCATTCGAAGAAAAACTATCAATTTTTAAGTATGAGCGATATCAATACAAACGAAGAAGAAGGCAAGAAGAACCTGAATTTCATTGAGGCAGCCGTAGAGAAAGATTTAGCGGAAGGCAAGAACGGAGGACGTGTACAAACCCGTTTCCCGCCCGAGCCCAACGGATACCTTCACATCGGCCACGCGAAGGCCATTTGCCTAGATTTCGGCATCGCTGAACGCCATGGCGGTATCTGCAACCTCCGTTTCGACGACACGAACCCGACGAAGGAGGATGAGGAATACGTGGAGGCGATCAAGGAGGATATCCAATGGCTGGGATATCAGTGGGGAAATATTTATTACGCATCCGACTACTTCCAGCAATTGTGGGATTTCGCGATCCGCCTCATCGAGGAAGGTAAAGCATATATTGACGAGCAGACATCCGAACAAATAGCCCAGCAAAAGGGCACGCCTACACAACCGGGCATCGAGAGCCCGTATCGCAACCGCCCGATCGAGGAAAGCTTAGCTCTCTTCAAGAAGATGAACACGGGTGAGATAGCGGAAGGTGCCATGGTACTTCGCGCGAAGATCGACATGGCAAACCCGAACATGCACTTCCGCGATCCGATCATCTATCGGGTGGTTAACCATCCGCACCATCGTACGGGCACGACGTGGAAAGCGTATCCGATGTACGACTTTGCCCACGGACAGAGCGATTTCTTCGAGGGCGTGACGCATTCCTTGTGTACCTTGGAGTTTGTCGTACACCGTCCTCTGTATGATTTATTTATCGACTGGCTGAAGGAAGGCGAGGACTTGAACGACAACCGCCCCCGACAAACTGAGTTCAACAAATTGAACCTAAGCTACACGCTGATGAGCAAGCGTAACCTGCTTACATT
>OGNG01001127.1_pt1 | contig 12596 bp, 11 predicted proteins | sample 1573431 | NCBI WGS metagenome assembly OGNG01 (sample SAMEA2581927, study PRJEB24529) | metagenome | biome: Human gut stool | place: China | collected 2011
CTGACTATGTAGGCAAAGGCAAAGTGGTATTGGTTGACTTCTGGGCAAGCTGGTGCGGCCCCTGTCGTGCAGAGACCCCGATACTGGCAGAAGTGTATAACCAATACAAGGATAAAGGATTCCAAGTACTTGGTGTAGCCATATAGGCCGGCTTATACTCATTGTCGTAATAGGTCTTTGTCAATTCTTGGACTTTGCTTTTATCTTGTTCCTGCTCCCGGATCTCTTTCATTTTGTTCTGGAAGAGTTCACTGATTCTTTTTTCTTCTTGGATATAGCTGCTGAAGGTCTCATTCAAGGGAGTGCCGGACGCGCTGTTCGGAGTTTCCATGTTCAGTTGGATGGTACCGTTTTCAAGCATGAAGGTGGTATAGTATTTCCTTCCGACTTGGGTTAGGCATAAAACAGCGGTGTCAATCTGACCGGTGAACGTAAACGCTCCGTTTTCAATCACTGCGCTGTCAATGTTTTGCCCCTTATCCCGGTCGAAGATATAGACTGTTTTCCCATTAAAGGTAGAATCGGGGATACTTCCCATTACCGTGTAGGAGGGAATCGGCTGTGAACAGGAGGCAAAGCCTGCTCCTGTCATGAGCAATGCGATTAATGTTTTTGTATTCATAAGATAAATATTAATGTTTTGAGGACAAAAGTAAAACATGTTGGCTTATGATAAGCCCTAATTCATGTAATTTGTCTTATCATCCAAAATATTAATTGTTTTTAGTGCTGTGTTCCCGCGCTTAATGTGGGAACATACCCTCCTTTATTCCGTTTTGATTATCTCTGCCGGATTGGTGGCGGCTGCCCTTTTGACCTGACGAAATATAGAGAGCAGCACGATCCCACAGGTGATAAGGAAAACCAGCAGAAACAACCATACAGGCAATGTGGTGTGATTGGCGTACGTTTCGAGCCAACGGTTCATTACTAAGTAGCCGACCGGAAGAGCAAAAGCGTTGCCTAATGCTGCTAACATGAAATACTCCCGGAAGAACAGTTGAAGAATGTGATAAAAGGTAGCTCCGTTTACTTTGCGGATGGCAATCTCTTTCCGCCGCTGTTCGGTGGCGAGGCTCACCAGAGAGTAAATGCCGAATGTGGAGATAAGGATACAAACCAGAGAAAGGATACTAAAGATTGTAAAAATCACTTTCTCCGGCCAGTTGAAAAGATCAACCAGATCGGATAACTCCGTAAACATTTTACTCCGGTTGACATTGTCATTCTGAATATGTGATGTTATCTCGTGAAGATGTTCCAGCACTTCTTTTTTATGTCCTTTTGCATAGCGGACATAAATAAGGTAAGGACGCTCGAAGTCTTTTACCATCGGATTTTCGTATGTGGTGAAGAACAGCGGTAATATAGGATATTGCATCGGAGCGTAGAGATAGTCTTTGATGACACCGCAAACTCGGGCTTGGCTTGCTTGCCCTTTTATGTATATAGGCCGTTCAAGCAGATCCGTGTAGCCTAATGTTTGCAGGCAAGTTGCATTTACCATATAGCTATATGGGGTTGCATCTGATGGCCAGCTACCTGCTTTCAGTTGCAGTTTGAAGAACGAAAAGAAGTCCTTGTCGGCAACGATTACCGGGGTGTAACTATTGGGTTCGGCTTCATTCGGATCGAAACAGAAATACGAGTAAAAGGAACCGTACCAATCCCCTTGTTCCGTAAAGACCGGAGCGTTCCCACAGGTGTATGTGACTTCTTCTACATACGGATGGTTGGCCATTTCCGGTTTCAAAACACTTAAATCCGTCTGAAAGGAGGTGCCATATCCTAAATCTACCTGTATGACCCGTTCATAATCGATCCCTTTATCTTTTGAAAGGATAAAATGCAACTGTCGGAACAATCCGATGGAGGTGATAAAGAACAGTGAACCGATAAATATCTGAACGATGATCAGGCCCTGTTTGAAAAGAGCAGGCTTCTGTATTTTATGCTCAAAAAGATTTCGTATCGGATAATAACAGATAAGAAGGAATACCAACATACAGATTCCAGCGAGTGACAGCGTATTGCCTAAAAGTGAAGTTCTGTCCGGTGTCGGCAGCTTTGAGGATTGCCAATAAAATGGTGGGAAGGAAACCAATGATTTGCAAGTAGGGAACCATATTCAATGCTCCGATGAAAAGTCCCAGAGCGATAGCCATGGGGAAATCGATAATCAGGAAACCGATGCTGAAAAGAATACCTACGCAGAAAGCAACCAAAGCCTGTCCACGGAAATATCTGTTCATACCATCCTGTACGTCGTGAACCAGGTTGGAGGCAAACGTACGGTATTTATTGGGTAGCAGATGCAACCATCCTTCAGCTATCGCTTCGTAATCCAATAATATAAAGATTACATATAATAATATAATGAAAGAGGCAAGGATGCTGAATAGAATGTTGAGAGATTCTGCAAGCAAAGTCCACACTCTGGGGACGGTATCCTTGATTGCCGCCAGGATATTCTCTTCACTTAATACACGGTTCAACGCCTGAAGATCAATGTTCTCGTGGATAAATTCAGAAAGATTCTTAGGCACATTGTTACCGGCTCCATTGGTGAGGTAAGTCACTAGCAAGTCGTTCATTCTGCCTATTTCCGAAATCATCGGCGGCACTAATAGGTAGAATAAAGTGACTCCGATAACCGTAATGAGGAATAAGGAACAGAAGATGGAAATAATGCGGCTTTTTAATCGTAGCTTATACTGGAAGAATTTGACTAACGGATAGACCATATAAGCTATCAGCCACGCAATAAAGAAAGGTAATAACACTCCGCTAAGACGTTCCACGAGCATTAATATTCCTACAACTAACACACATCCGATGGAACCGCGTATAAAACTGTCGAATGTTATCTTTTTCCTTTCCATAATCTGTTTCTTTTATAGAGTTTATACTTTCTGCTCATCTTCCCCTCGTGCACGGAGATAACATTCCCTGCACAGAGGCTCATATTCGGCTGTTTCGCCTAAAAGAACCTGTTTCTCATTCTTGACTGTACGATGTGAGAAAGAGGCCAGCTGACCACATTTCACACAGATCGCATGAACTTTGGAGACTTCATCGGCAATGGCGCACAATTGTGGCATAGGTCCAAATGGATTTCCTTTGAAGTCCATATCCAATCCTGCAATGATAACACGGATTCCATTGTTGGCAAGCTGGTTGCATACATCAATCAAACCACTGTCGAAGAACTGTGCTTCATCAATACCTACTACATCTATCTCAGAAGTAAACAGTAAAATGCTGGCTGACGAATCGATGGGAGTGGAGGCGATAGAATGGCTGTCGTGAGAGACTACGTCTTCTTCTGAATAACGGGTGTCGATAGCAGGTTTGAATATCTCGACACGTTGTTTCGCGAATTTCGCTCTCTTCATTCTGCGAATCAATTCCTCTGTCTTTCCGGAGAACATAGAACCGCAGATTACTTCGATCCGGCCTCTTCTTCTAGTCTCCTGTATGTGGTCTTCTGAAAATAATACCATGAGATTTTGTGTTTTCTTGATTAAATAAATATGTGGACAAAGGTAAGCAATTCGATGTGCAAGAACTGTTAAATTATCCATTATTTTAAGTTATTGCATAAATTATTCCTACATTCGCACCGTATAAACAATGGACTGACATGAAACAGAAGCTATTAACAGATATTGAGTTGGATGTTCATGAGTTGAAGTATCTCATGGATTCATTTACCAAGGAGCCGACTCCGACTTTGTCTGAACTGTTGAAGCGGAGCATTACACGGATGCAGGGGCGTTTGGAAGAACTGCAGCAGGAGGTGGATGCTGTTCAGGTAATTTCTCCGTCAGCTGTGGAAGAGACAGCGGAAGAGGAGGATGAAGTTGCCGGGTCTGAAGAGGATTCCCCCGTGATTATACAATCTCTCGAATCGGTTGTTGTGAAAGAAGATGAGGAAGGAGAAGCCATTGTTGCGGAAGAGAAACCTGTCGTAATAGCGGCAGCTGCAGAGACAGCAGAAGCAGCAGCAGAAGCAGCAGCAGCAGAAGAAGAAGAAGAAGAAGAAGAAGAAGAAGAAGAAGAAGGGAAAAAAGAGGAACCGGCAATTGTTGCGGAACCTGTCGTTGAAACTGTTGTGAAAGAGGAAGAACCTAAATCGGCTGTGTTGGGAGAAAGTCTCAAACTGTCTGCTGGCTTGCGACATGCTATCAGCTTGAATGATTCTTTCCGTTTTTCTCGTGAACTGTTCGGAGGCGACACTGATTTGATGAATCGGGTTATCGAACAGATATCAGTAATGAGTTCCTACAAGACTGCAGTCGCATTTCTGTCCTCGAAAGTCGAATTGAATGAAGAAAAGGAGGCGGTGAACGACTTTCTGGAACTACTAAAGAAATTTTTTAATCAATCAGCATAAAACAAAAACAAGATGGGAAAGCTATATGTGGTGCCTACGCCGGTAGGGAATCTGGAGGACATGACTTTTCGGGCTATCAAAGTCCTGAAAGAGGTCGATCTGATTTTGGCGGAGGATACACGTACTTCCGGTATTTTGCTGAAACACTTTGAAATAAAGAATGCAATGCAATCTCACCACAAATTTAATGAACATAAAACGGTGGAAAGTGTTGTTAATAGAATAAAGGCAGGTGAAACGGTGGCACTAATTTCGGATGCCGGAACGCCTGGAATTTCCGATCCCGGATTTCTGGTTGTTCGTGAGTGTGTACGCAACGGCATTGAAGTGCAGTGCTTGCCGGGAGCAACCGCTTTTGTTCCGGCACTCGTTGCATCGGGATTGCCGAACGAGAAGTTCTGCTTCGAGGGGTTTCTCCCCCAGAAGAAAGGACGGCAGACACGACTGAAGACATTGGCGGAAGAACACCGTACGATGGTGTTTTATGAATCACCCCACCGTCTGTTGAAGACGTTAACACAGTTTGCCGAATATTTCGGTGCTGAACGTCAGGCAACCGTGTCGCGTGAAATATCCAAGCTCCACGAAGAAACAGTTCGGGGCAGTTTGGCTGAATTGATAGAACACTTTACCGCTACCGAACCCCGGGGCGAGATTGTGATAGTATTAGCAGGAATAGATGATTAAATAATTTCATTAAAAAACGTAAAACGTAAACGTATGAAAAAGTTAGCTGTTTTATTTGTATGCGTAGCCATGTTAGCTTCGTGTGATAGCTTTAAAGGTGGAAGTAAAGACCTGAAAGCTGAAAATGATTCTCTTTTGATGGAACTGAACCAGCGCAATGCTGAACTGGATGATATGATGGGTACTTTCAATGAAGTTCAGGAAGGTTTCCGTAAGATCAATGCTGCCGAAAGTCGTGTTGACTTGCAACGTGGAACCATCACTGAAAACTCTGCCAGCGCCAAGCAACAGATTGCTTCTGACATCGAATTCATCTCTAAACAGATGGAAGAAAACAAAGCGCAGATTGCAAAGTTGCAGGCACAGTTGAAGAACAGCAATTACAATTCTGCACAGATGAAAAAAGCTGTTGCTGCTTTGACTGCTGAATTGAACGCTAAACAACAACGTATCGAAGAACTTCAAACAGAACTGGCTTCCAAGAATATCCGTATCCAGGAATTGGATGCTGCTGTCAGCGACTTGTCTGCTGCTAAAGAAACGTTGGCTGCAGAAAACGAAGCGAAAGCTAAAACCGTTGCTGAACAGGAAAAGAGCTTGAATGCTGCCTGGTTCGTATTCGGTACTAAATCTGAATTGAAAGCTCAAAAGATTCTTCAGAGCGGAGATGTATTGAAGAGCGCTGATTTCAATAAGGATTATTTCACTCAAATCGATATCCGTACAACCAAAGAAATCAAGTTGTACTCTAAACGTGCTGAGTTACTGACTACTCATCCGTCCGGTTCTTATGAATTGGTAAAAGATGACAAAGGCCAGTTGACATTGAAGATTACTAATCCTACTGAATTCTGGAGTGTATCCAGATACTTGGTTATTCAAGTAAAATAAGGTAGACATCCCTTTTTGAATTGCCAATGTGCTGATTCCTGGATTCAAGAAATTAGCACATTGGCTTTTTTGTTTCTTATTATACGCATAACTACTGATGAAATATAAAAATCTTTTTTTTGATCTTGATGATACCATCTGGGCTTTCTCTCAAAATGCCCGTGATACTTTTGAAGAAGTATATCAGAAATATTCATTCGACCGTTATTTTGATTCGTTCGATCATTATTATACCCTTTATCAGCAAAGAAATACCGAACTTTGGATTGAGTACGGCGAAGGAAAAATAACGAAAGATGAATTGAACCGTCAACGTTTCTTTTATCCTTTACAGGCTGTGGGAGTGGAAGATGAAGCGCTTGCCGAACAGTTCTCGAAAGATTTTTTCGCGATTATTCCCACTAAAAGTACTTTGATGCCTCATGCAAAGGAGGTATTGGAATATCTTGCTCCTAAATATAACCTCTATATCCTTTCCAATGGATTCCGTGAATTGCAATCATGCAAGATGCGGTCGGCAGGAGTGGACGGGTATTTCAAAAAAGTGATTCTTTCGGAAGATCTCGGAGTGTTGAAGCCTTGGCCGGCAATATTTAATTTTGCCTTGTCTGCCACTCAATCCGAATTGCGCGAATCCTTGATGATTGGTGACAGTTGGGAAGCGGATATAACCGGAGCGCACGGAGTAGGGATGCATCAGGCTTTTTACAATGTGACGGAACGGACTACTTTCCCTTTTCTTCCCACTTATCACATACATTCCTTGAAAGAATTAATGGATTTATTATAGGTTTTCTGGATTAAGTCGTATTTTTGTTGCGTTTTAATTTTGCATAAAATACGATATAATCATGGATAGTACGCTTCTGCCTTTTGCCTTACTTTGTTTCACTTCATTCTTTACATTGACCAACCCATTGGGAACGATGCCTGTCTTCCTTACCATGACTCATGGTATGACGGATAAGGAACGTCAGTCTATCGTACGTCGCGCCACCATTGTGTCGTTTATTACAATAATGGTATTTGTCTTTGCCGGGCAGTTTCTTTTTAAGTTTTTCGGTATTTCTACCAATGGCTTCCGTATTGCCGGTGGGGTGATTATCTTCAAGATCGGCTTTGATATGCTTCAAGCCCGTTATACACCAATGAAACTGAAAGATGAAGAAATCAAAACGTATGCGGATGATATCTCCATTACTCCTCTCGGCATTCCTATGTTATGCGGTCCCGGAGCGATTGCCAATGCTATTGTCTTGATGCAGGATGCACATTCTTATGAAATGAAGGGAATTTTGATCGGCACTATTGCCCTGATTTATCTGCTGACTTTCTTTATTCTTCGTGCTTCTACGAAATTGGTAAACGTATTGGGCGAGACGGGAAACAATGTAATGATGCGCCTCATGGGATTGATTCTGATGGTAATTGCGGTGGAATGTTTCGTCAGCGGATTGAAACCGATTTTGGTGGATATTGTGAGAGAGGGGATGCTTCCTTGATGATAAAAGATAGAAGGGTTGAAGAGTCCTTAAAATGAAATTTATCTTTGCTGTAAAAAATGAACTACCCTTATAGAAGTTAATAAGATATATATAAATAAAGCCGTAAATGGATGACAACTATCAGGAATATTTTATTTTAAATTACTTTTGTAAAAAATAGATTCCCGAGTTTTTTTATAACCCCCTTAATAGAAATGAGACTAAAACTCCAAGGCTTGCCAAAGAGTTTAGTCTCATTTTTACCTTTATAAATCAGTATCTTTTTTATATCTTGGAATTGGATATATTGTATCTACTCTTTTTTATTTCATTAAAAAGAAGTGAATTGTTTATGGATTCTGATCAGTGGCAATATTTAAGCTTTCATTACCGTCGAACTCTGTCATTGGAATCATCATCGTCATTTCCCAGTCTTCCGGATCAATATAACGTCTGTAGTCTAATAGACGTGCTCCTTCTCCCCATTATTCGATACGATGTTGAAGTAAATGTTTCTTACGTAAAACTATTTATGTATATATTTATAAATAATAAGACCTGCAATTTCGATTAATTCTAAAATTGCAGGTCTCATCTACTTATTTAAAACTTATCCTTATATGGAGGCAATATTAAAAAATGTTTTATCGAGGTAGATTATCACTCCATCCCTCTGTTTGTATAACTCCAAAACCTGAATTAACTTCAAAAGAAGGTATTGGGTACACAAATTTGGCAATGTTGAAATTAGTATACGCTCCATCTGCCACACTAATAATTTTGCCTAATCTTCTTGCATCAAAGAAGCGATGTCCTTCTTGAACCAGTTCTAATTTTCTTTCTTTGTCAATCACATCAATAATCGTCTGATCCTCTGCAATTTCACTATCATCCAAATCCGGGTTTCTTTTTGCCGCTACTTCCAACAGTTTTTCTTTAGCTTTACCATAATCAGGAGTTGATTGTTTTGCATATGCTTCTGCCTGTATTAAATACATTTCAGGCAGTCTGAAAACCGGCAAGTTAGAAATCTGATTATTGGTTGTGATACCACGCATTTTTCCACCAGTCCACGTACCGCCAAGAAGTGCCAGACGAATATCATTAGATGAATATTCTGCTATTGTTGCGCTGTTAATAGACAAACCGTATTTATTCCATAAAGTATTCAGAGCATTAGCAGATAAATAATCATCTTCGGCTTTTGCTATAAAGAAAATGTCTTCTGTCGAAACAGCCAATGTCGTGTACATATTCTTATAGTCTTCTTTGGTTGATACAATTGTACCACCACTTAGGGTTATTGCCTCTTGAGCCGCCGTAATAGCCCCTTCGTAATTTTTCATATAGAGTTTTACGCGAGCTTCAAGTGCAGCAACTGCAGCCGTATTCATATACTGTTTACCTACATTTTCAACACCTTCTTTAGCATAATATTCTTTAGCCTTCGTTATATCATCAAGAATCAGGCTATAATTTTGTTCTACACTAACTCTTGACACCTGTGAATAGGCAGGGACGGGCTCAGTAACGTTTACGATACCTAATGTCGTTTTGTTGGCTTCCGAATATGGCAAACCAAACATGTTAGTCAAATAGAAAGAACAGAGGGCTTTAATTGCATAGGCTTGAGCGATGCATCCTTCCACTTCTGTCAGATCCCCCTTTGTTACTTCTTTAAATGAAGCACCTTCTTTAATGATACGTGCACAACGGTCGATAGCCCAATATCCGTATGCCCATATTTCTTCTATGTATGAATTAGTATCCAGTATCTGATAGCGGAAGATGTCATAGAAATGGGACGTTGCAACGGAATGTGAAGTGATATCCGTTGGCGCATCTCCAATTGCTAATACATCACGTCCCAGAAAACGATATGAACCTAATGTGTAATATACACCATTTAAAGCATTCTGAAAATCTTGGGTAGTAACCAAGGCTTCTTCTGTCGGAACAGAAGTTGATGGCGTTTCTGTCAAGAAGTCATCGCATGCGGTGAATGAAATTGCCATCCAACCGGTTAATAAAGCAAATAATATTTTCTTCATTGTCATAAATTTCTAAAGTTATTTTTTAGAAGCTAAGATTAAGACCGAACATGATATTTCTAGGTACAGGATATGCCCAAGACTGCATACCGGTAGATCTAGTTTGTGGATCAAATCCTATAAAATCTTTAGCAGTGATAGTGAACAAATTGTCAGCAGAGATATAAACTCTTAAATTGTCAATAGCCACTTTATTCATAAGGTTCTTCGGAAGAGTATATCCTAAAACCATGGATTTCATTCTCAAATAAGAACCGTTCATTAAGAAACGGCTGGAATTAGTTTCTGCTCCCGAGTTGTCTCCAGCTACAAATTTGGGTACGTCGGTTATATCTCCCGGCTTTTGCCAGCGGTTGTCATAAACATAGTTAGATACCGGACCTAAGAAATAATGTCCAACCTGCATATCAAATGCAAATCCGGAGTTATATACTTTATTTCCCAAGGTGAAACTGGTATCAAAAGAGAAGTCAAAACCTTTGTATTTGAAATTCATTCCAAAGCCACCATAAAATTTAGGATCGGCAGAACCTACAATTCGCTGACCGGCCTCATTTACATTTTTTGTTTTCTCATCCCCTTCTTGTCCTTTATACCACATTGCTTCTCCTGTTTCAGGATCCACTCCTGCATATTCCGGCATATAGAATGTATTATACGCCTCGCCAACTTTTCTGATAGTTAGAGTATTCTCAATTGGTTTTTCTGTGGCAAGTTTTATGATTTTATTTTTATTTGCCGTACCAGTGAAACGAACATCCCAACTGAAATCCTTATTTCTAAGTACGTTAGCGTTAATCAAGAATTCTATACCTTTGTTTTCCATCTCACCTACATTTTTTAGGATAGACCCGAATCCAGTTGTGTAAGAAAGTGGTACATCAAATATCATATCTTTTGTCCGTTGGTTATAATAATCTACTTCGAGTGTCAGTCTTTCAAAGAAAACAGCATGGATACCGATATCGGCTTTTGCAACAGTCTCCCATTTTAGATCCGGATTGGCTATTTGGTAAGGAATAGCTCCTGGTTTACCATTATAAGAATATCCATAATTATATAATCCCATTGCTGCATAATAACCAATATCCTGATTACCTACAGTTCCATAACTACCTCTGATAGTCAAATCTGTCAACCAACTTTTGGTATTTTCCATAAAGCTTTCGTTAGAGATGCGGTATTTTGCTCCTATAGACCAGAAAGGAGCCCATTTGTTGTTTACACCAAATCTTGACGAGCCGTCATAACGGAAACTGCCTGACAGATAATATTTATCATTCAAGTTATATTCTGCATTCATAAAGAACGAAGAAAGAGTGCTTGCTTTGGTTGAAGATCCCGCCCCTGTTGGCTTGGAAGCATTGTCCAATTCAAAAACAGCATCACTAGGATATCCACTGGCAGCTGCATAAATTGTTCTATAAGATATTTTCTGTGCTTCTTGTCCCAACAATACATTCAAATGATGCATGTCTTTGAAAGTGCGGTTGAAGTTTACGGTATTGGTAATGGTCAAGGTTGTTGCCCTTTCCTGATTTCTTTGACCAAGCATACCGCTACCGGAATATTGAGGATTATAAATTGAACTGTAAAAGAACTCGTCCAAGTCAATTAAGCTCAATCCTGCATTTGTCTTCCATGTTAAGCCATCAATAATATTATAAGTAAAATATGGATTCACAACCAATGTAATCTGCTTTTGATTGCGTTTATCACCTTTTTCTTTATCGTTAATGGCTACAGGATTATAATTAACATTTGTATTATATGTTCCATCTTCATTGCGCACCTGTTCAAACGGACGGATGTCATATACTGCTACAATAGGATTAGTATATTGGCTTTCAGTCATAGTATTGTTTATATCGGAGAGTGCTCCATTCACAGAAAGTCCATATCCTATCCGCCCGCTTTTTCCATCTAAACTAATACGTCCGCTATAGCGTTTCATTCCAGTTCCGATGACGATACCTGTATTCTGAAAATATCCTCCACTAATATAATAGCGCAAATTTTCATTCCCACCTTGAGCACTGATATCATATTCTTGTGAAAAACCATTTTGCAGAATCTCCTTCAGCCAATCCACACTCTTGATATTTTGCGTCAAGTCCACATTATACCAATCCATAACATAGGCATTCAGCCATTCAGCAGAAGTCATGCCATCCTCACCGTCATATCCTGCATTTGTTAGTCCTTCGGTCCAGATCTCTTTGTATTTATCCAGATTTGTCGTACGATAATTATGATCTATCTTACCTACAAAACTAGTTCCGACTTTTGCATTCACATTAAAACGCGCTTTTCCCAGACTACCTTTTTTAGTAGTAACTACAATTACTCCATTCGCTGCACGAGCTCCATAAATAGCTGTAGCTGTAGCATCTTTCAAAACTGTGATGGACTCAATGTCGTTAGGATTGATATTAGCCATCGGACTTGCCGCCATATCCCCTGTCCCGGCTTTGTTATAAGCCCCCATTTTGTCTGTGTAAATGGCAATACCATCAATTACGTATAAAGGTTCGGTTCCAGAATTCATTGAACCAACTCCACGAATAGTAGTAGAAGCGTATGCACCAGGTTGTCCAGTCAAGCTATTTACTTGTAAACCAGCTACTGATCCTTCCAAAGACTTCATAAAGTTTGCATCTGTTTTTTTCATCAAGTCCTTATTATCCACCGTTTGGGCAGATCCCGTAAATGCCGCTTTTTTAGTTACCCCATATCCGGTTACCACAACCTCATCTATTAGCTGTGCATCAGATTTGAGAACCACTCGCAAATTGGGCTTTATCGCCACTTCCTGCGTCTGCATACCGATGTACGAAATCTGCAAAGTCTTTGCAGAACTTGGTACATTCGACAAATTAAAATTACCATCTACATCTGTGATTGTACCCAGAGTGGTACCTTTTACCAACACAGAAGCGCCAACAACTGGCTGCCCGTCTTCTTCAGAAATCACAACGCCTGTGACCTTTTGAGTCTGGGCAGTTACTAGGCCTATGCCCACAAAAAGGCATGCCAATAACAGCATTAATTTTCTTTTCATAAATTCTCTCTTAAAGTTTAACTTTA
>OGNG01001129.1_pt1 | contig 12589 bp, 10 predicted proteins | sample 1573431 | NCBI WGS metagenome assembly OGNG01 (sample SAMEA2581927, study PRJEB24529) | metagenome | biome: Human gut stool | place: China | collected 2011
TTGCGACTTATAGATGAGCGCATCGCTACCCAAAACAAAATCATTGAGGATTTGAAAAAGCTAAAGTCTGCGATTTCAGAAAGACTTTTCAATGCCATAAAAGGTGATGTTGTTGTATTGGAAGATATAGGTGATGTAGTTAAAGGCAAACAAATCAATGGTGAATTTCTTTCAGAAAGTGGCAAGTATTATGTTATGAATGGAGGAATAGAGCCATCTGGATTTTATAACGATTATAATGTAGAAGCTAACACCATCTCAATAAGTGAGGGTGGCAACTCTTGCGGTTATGTACAATTCAACGCCTGTCCTTTTTGGAGTGGCGGACATTGCTACACAATTCAAAATACTACGGATAATGTAAAAACGGAATACCTGTACCAATTTCTAAAATCAAAGGAGAGTGAAATAATGAAACTTCGTATAGGTTCTGGATTGCCAAACATTCAGAAAAAGGATTTGGCAAAATTTAAAATAACTATACCGAACATCTCTGAACAAAAAGTAATTTCGGCTTTTCTCTCTTCATTTGAAAGAAAAGCCGATGTCGAGATGAATTTTGTAAACTTGTTGCTTGAAGAAAAGCAATATTTACTCCGTCAGATGTTTATATGAACATTTGGTGAAGCAAATAAGTCTTCTGTTGCTGGACGAATTGCAAGATTTTCATTTCCAAATCAATCTTTTGCGCCAATTTTGACAGATGGAGATCAACTTGTTTTTGTTTCTCGATTGATGGTATCACAATTGGAATGTTGCAAAGCTCCTCATAAGAAAGGCAAAGCCTTACACTTCCTTCCAATCTCTTTTGTATGTGATAGAAGAAATTTCTGGATTCAAAGAAAAGTTCAAGATATTCTGGCAGTAAGCAGTCCTTTGTACGAAAACAAATGTACATTGGACTGACAATGCCAGTCTCAAATTTTGTAAGGCGAGCAATTGATCCCACGTTTATTCTTGCAGGGTTATAAGCAAAGTCATTCTTTTCTACAATTTTGTAATTTGATGTGTCGTCACTTGCAACATTCCTATCTTCAAATTGTTCGCTTTGCTTTATAAATCCTTGGCGATTACTAACTGATAATACATTGCATAGATGATTATCCTTGTTTCGTTTTGATATTTGTACAATAGCACCCCCTATATGGGAATGGTAGCTATCTTTGGGGCTATATTCTATTTCAATAATCGCAGACCTATAGACTTCATAATCCTTAATCAGAGGAATTGCACAGAATATGGTGCATAGGGGGAAGCCAAATGTACGTTTGTCGGATTGCATGATTTGCAATTCCTCAACTTTACAAGAAAGTGAGGTCTTAGAAAGTGGTACATATCCTGTATATGGTGCTAATGGCATAGTTGGATACCTTGATTGTTACGCAACCCTCAATGAAGCCATTTATATTATCAAAGATGGTTCAGGAGTTGGAACTGTTTTTTACGTGGCAGGCAAGTGCTCTGCGGCAGGCACATTGAACACCTTACAAGCCAAAGAAGGTTATTCTCTCCAATACCTTTATTATTTGCTGACGGTCTTCAACTTTGAACCTTATAAAACTGGTATGGCGATACCTCACATATATTTCAAGGACTATGGAAAAGCAAAAGTCTTTTGTCCGTCACATTCAGAGCAATTTAAATATACCAAGTTGTTATCTACAATAGATAGTAAACTATTAGCAGAACAGAATGCTCTGGTAAACTATAATTTGCAGAAGCAATACTTGCTTCGTCAGATGTTTATATGAACATCTGACGAAGTAGATACTGCTTTTGTCCTTGAGATTGTTTTAGTATGTTTTGCAGAAATTCCAGTTTTGTATTTAACGAGCATAACAATTTTGATATTGCTAACAGTTCGTTAGCATTACTGGGAATAGCGACATAGCTCTCTAAGAAGCGTTGGTTGGCAATATTTATTGTGTTCTTTGCTCCTTTCTGAACGAGAGGGTGAAGATAGTTCAGAGTATTCAATTCACTCTTGAAATACTCATGCAAGAACACACCCGTTGAAAATGTTTTAGGCTCATAAACTCCATATAGAGGTGACACAGCGACTTCGTTTTGATTGTAACTTTGCTTTATAATTCCGTAAGGAAATGAACCTGTTGGACTTTTCGTATATACCAAATCACCATAATGTACCACATGATATTTTGATGTATCACTGGCAGCGAACGAGCGACCAAGATATTCCATTTGATTTACAATCCCTTGAATAACAGACACGGAATAAACTGGGTAAAGGCTCTTATTCAATTCATTTCTTTCGGTAAGAACATTGGAAAGGAGAACCTTCTTCCAAGTCCCATTTGACAGTCCTCGCTTTTGCAGTTCAACCATAATTCCTCTGATTAAGGATTTCAATTTATAAATGATTTTGTTTTGGGTAGCGATGCGCTCATCTATAAGTCGCAAGAGCGTGGCTATTTTCGTTTGCTCTACTTTGGACGGAATGCCAATAAAGCACTCGGAAAAATTCTTTGTGCTGATGGAATAGATTTTTGTTCCTTGTGCTATTCGTCTAATCTGATTATGAAATGCAGATGACGAAAAAGCATATCCTTTGAAGCCGATAACAGTTTTATTTTTATTGTCACGTCCATGAATTGTATGCAATCCACATACAATGTTTTTTCCTGCAAGGTCAAAGAACTCAATAGGCTTGGCTACTTCATTCGTATCTTCCGAGGCATCTGCAAAAGCCACATCACCCTCTTTACACAATTCAAAGTTCTTGGGCATATTGTCCTCTTTGATATTGGGTAAATTATCTCTTGTCAAATCAACCATAGTAGGAAGCCCAACATGAATTAGTCCATAATGTAAGTTCATCATGGCTTTCGTTCCATATTCAAGTTGCTCCCAGCTTAAAGAATTGGTTGAATAGAAGTCCAATAGCTCGGACACTTTACATATTTCCCACTCTTCACTAAATTCCGGGAATCTCAAATGGGGAACATTAAGGACTTTTTTATCTTTATTATCTATTGCCATAGTTGTCATTATTTTATAGGATTCAAGTCAAATGGAAGCAATGGTGTTTCATCATTACCCTCATTAAAACGGTCAAAATCCGATATGTATGATTTGTCTTGAATCAGTTTATATTTTTCGTATTCGCTATAAGCCTTATCTCTTGCTTCCTCTTGTGTTACTTTTCCGGCTGTATCGCACGGCTCGTAATCCATCGTTGCAAGATATTGTTGAAGGAACTTTTTCCAATCATCCATAGTTGAAACGATATGACGTGCAGCACGTGATTCTGCCATATCAAGAAAGGCAGTTGTGATAAGATTCAACTGGGACAATTCTGAATCTGACAGGTAATTTTTTGCGACGATGGTATCAGACTTTTGCACTCTTCCGTTAGGAGCTTTCTTCCACGTGGTAAGCCCCATATAAGGTTGCTCAGAATCAGCTCGTTGATAGATAATTTCCGCTGCCGTATGATGGGTAACGGCAAGGTGCATCATATTCTGTACCATCTTGAAGAACAACTTTGTATCTTCTGATTTCGGGTCATAATCCGCACTACATTCTGCATAAATGTCAGTTATCTTTTGGTAATATCTGCGCTCTGAGGTACGTATCTCACGAATACGCTCAAGCAAATCGTCAAAATAGTCTTTCCCGAAATGTTTGCCCTGTTTCAGTCTCTCATCATCAAGGGCATATCCTTTAATGATAAACTCTTTCAGCACTGAAGTAGCCCAAATACGGAATTGAGTAGCTTGATAGCTGTTTACTCTATACCCCACCGCCACAATAGCATCGAGGTTGTAAAATAGCGGCATACGTTCCACTTCCCGGTCTCCTTCTGTTTGAACTATCCCAATTTTTCGGATAGTTGCCTCTTTGGAAAGTTCTCCTGTTTCGTAAATTTGTCCGAGATGATAATTTATAGTTCTGACATCAACTCCAAACAAGTCCGCCATTCTTTTTTGTGACATCCAGAATGTTTCGCTGTTGAAAATGACTTCTACCCGTGCCTCCCCTTGTGCTGTTTTATACAACAATATATTAGAGCTTAGTGAATTATGCATAAGTTCTGCCATTGAGACAGATTGTGAGAAAAAGTCCCGTGCTTGTTGGACGAGCAACTTTTTACCATCAGCATTTTCCGCAATAATCATACATGCCATACGAGAGAGACGGAATATATTTACCTTGCGGAATGAGCCGTTTCCTATCTTGACCATATCAACCGCTTGGTTGAAATGTTCATCCACATTCATCCCTTTTTCTCCGGCTACTTTAATGGCTTTATCTATGACTCGTTGAAATTTCCAATAAGCAGAATAGCCCATCGCACCACAAAGGTCACGGGAACTCCAGTATTCATTCCCGTTTTCATCCTTGCGGCATATATTCTCAAATGAAGGAGTCATCTGAGGTATGTTGTCATTTTCACCCATTGCTATTACTTTTCTGAACTATTCTACCAGTCCCAATTCTTTCAGGTACACTTCAATCTCTTTGTTGAGTTCAGCACGTTTGGCTTCCAACTCCTTTATCTCTGCCATTACAGCCTTTATGTCGATAGGTTCTTCCTCTTCAAAGGTATCAACGTAACGTGGAATATTCAGATTGTAATCATTCTCGGCTATTTCTTGAAGAGAGGCAAGGTGACTGTACTTTTCTATTTCCTTGCGGTCACGATAAGTTTCGACAATCTTTTGGATATGTTGCTCACGAAGTTTGTTCTGGGTCTTTACCTTTTCAAACTCCTTGCTTGCATCAATAAACAGAATATTGTCATCTTCCTTACGACATTTCTTGAAAACAAGAATACAAGTCGGAATACTTGTACCATAGAAAATATTCGCAGGTAATCCTATAATGGCATCCACATAGTTTTTCTTTTCTATAAGGAAACGACGGATAACTCCCTCCGCATTTCCTCGAAATAGTACACCATGCGGAGCAACACAAGCCATTGTACCACCCTCGTTCAAGTGATAAATCATGTGCAGAATAAATGCATAATCGGCAGTCTTACGTGGTGCAAGCCGTCCTGCTTTGCTGAAACGATCATCAGTATTGAATTTGTCGGCAGCACTCCATTCGGCTGAGAACGGAGGATTTGCAACCACTGCATCAAACTGAGTATCACCAAAAGCATCCCATTCAAGTGTATCACCATTTTCAATCTTGAAGTTGCTGAATCTGATGCCATGAAGCAACATATTCATTCGGGCAAGGTTATAAGTTGTAGGATTCTTTTCCTGTCCATAAATATCAACTGCATTTCCAATATTAGCAGCACGAAGAAGCAACGAACCACTACCGCAAGTAGGGTCATATACATTGCGTAAACGCTGGTGTCCGATGGAAACAATTTCTGCTAAGATACGGCTGACTTCCTGCGGAGTATAGAACTCTCCAGCCTTTTTTCCGGCTCCTGCGGCAAATTGCGAAATCATATATTCGTAAGCATCACCCAAAATATCAATCTCCTGTGATGCCTCTACTCCGAAGTCTATATCATCTAATGCAAGAAGCACGTTACTAACGAGCGTGTTTTTATCGTCGGCAGTCTTGCCCAATTTAGGTGATGCCAAGTCTATATCTGAAAACAATCCGCCAAAATCTTCTTCACTATCCTGTCCTAAAGTACTGTCTTCAATACGCTTCAATGAACGTTCAAGCATAGGCAAGATATTTTCTTTACGCTTGATAGCCTCTATTACGGACGAAAACAAGAATTTCGGTTCTATGAAATAGCCGATATTCTCCAAGCATTGGTTCTTTGCTTCCTCTTGAAGTTCCACCGCATCGGCATCATCCATTTTCCACAATTCCTTAAAGGTTATTTCATCATCCACCAAGGCATTGTTGGCATACTTCTCTATTTTTTCCGACAAGTACTTATAGAAGATGAAACCTAATGTAAAATACATAAAGTCACTTGCCGACATATTGCCACGCAAACGATTTGCAACCTCCCAAAGTTGGTCACGGAGTTTCTGCTGTAATTCTTCGCTCATAATATCTTATTCCCAATTAAACGTTTTTATAATACTACGCAATCTTTCCATTATTCTCGTCAAAGCCTTTCGGGTTTTGATAAGACCGAGATGCTTCTCTTTCAATGCCTTTTGTATAATTTCAGGCTGTTCTTTTTGTAAATAGTCATACTCTTTTATGTAAAGATTAAGCACTTCGGCAGAAATTTGTTCATCATCCGCCAAATCACTCACAGCCTTATTGCGTTCTGACACAATATATTGGTTCAAACGTTCCTCTAATTCATTTGTTCCATCTGCTCTATTGCGCCCATTCATGAAGTTTTCCTTGTCTTCATCTACATTCTTTTGAATAAAGCCGTCGATGAGTTTTGCTTTGCCTCGCATTCCAGCATCCTTAATCATTGTATCAAGGATATGCTTGCGCTTTTCTGAATAATCATCGCTATATGGGTCAAGTTCCGCAATGAGTTCAAGAATATACGCTACATTGATAATATCACTATGCAGAAGTTCAAGACAGAAATCAATGTCTTCCAGCCCTTGACTATTGCCATATGGAACAGGATCTTCCGCAACAGTTGACTGTGTAGCAGGTGGGTCAATAAAACCAACCGTAATGTCGAGGTATTTACTCTTATAATCATTAAACTGCTGTTCGGTCATACCGAGGTCTTCAGCATCCTCGCTGTAATCTTCGTATATCTGGATTTCTGCATGTTTACGGATAATGTCTCTGAACGCAAGTACAAAATTCTTCTTGTCATTTTCACTTTGCAGAAGGTCTATACTACTTGGCGTTGGATATTTTTGCAGAAAATCTGTTGCCAAACCCTTGTACTCATGCTTAACTTTTTCAAACGGAGGACGTACTATATCTTCAGGATTGTCGGAATTGCTAAACAGTTTTATAGACGTATCAACATTGTTTTTCAGATCACGGAAGCATACGATTTTACCGAATCGTTTCTTCTCGTTCAACACTCGGTTGGTACGACTGAATGCTTGCAGCAAACCGTGATATTCCATATTCTTATCCACATAAAGTGTGTTCAGTTTTTTACTGTCAAAACCAGTAAGGAACATTCCCACGACAAGACAAAGGTCAAGCGGTTTCATATCCGCTTTCTTCTTTTTCATGCGCAGGTTGATGTCATCATAGTAAGCACGAAAGTTCTCTGTTGTAAAAGATGTGCCGTAGTTTTCATTATAATCATCCATAATGGATTGTAGTTCATCTGCTTCGCCCACACTTTCGCTGACATATTTTCCCGTACCCATACCAGTCTGTTCATCATCTTGACTATTATTGGCTGCGTATGTAAATACTGCACCTATACGGATTTTAGGATTCAATGATTTGAAAATCTTGTAATAGCGGATAAGCATAGGAACAGACTGTACAGCAAACAATGCGTCAAACTCTCCATCAAATGTAGATTTATTGAAGTTGTTAAGGATAAATCTTGCAATCTCCTCCATACGAGTTTGGTTATCGTTATCTACAATCTCGTTACCATGATAATACTCCACTAGGAAACCAAGCACATTTTCATCAGCAATAGCATCTTTGATGAGATATTTATGAAGACAATTGCCGAAAATTTCTTTTGTCGTATGTCCATCCACTGCATTTTCGGTAAAGATAGGTGTTCCCGTAAAACCAAAAATCTGGGCATTATCAAAGAACTTCATAATCTTTTTATGGCTATCCCCAAAATGACTACGGTGACACTCATCAAAAATCATCACGATGCGTGAATGACGGATAGCGTCAATCTTGTTGCTATACCACGTCTTACTAACTGCCGCATTAAGTTTTTGAATGGTGGTTATGATGATTTTGGAATTGCTTTGAAGTCGCTTCACGAGTTCATCCGTATTGTCGGTACTATCCACTGCACCCGGCTCAAAAGCCTCGTATTCCGATTGCGTCTGAGTATCGAGATCATGACGGTCAACAACAAACATCACCTTATCCACATCATCCAATTCTGATACAAGTTGTGCAGCCTTGAATGAGGTCAATGTTTTTCCGGCACCTGTTGTATGCCAGATATAACCATTATCATTGGAGTTTTGTACACGATCCAAAATCTTCTCTACCGCATAAAATTGGTAAGGACGAAGTACCATCAAGCACTTGTCGCCCTCATGCAGCACAATATACTTTCCTATGATTTTGCCAAGCGTACATTTTTCCAAGAAGAATACGGCAAACTTGTCCAATTCATTGAACGGATGATTGGCGGCATCTGTCCAGTTGAATGTGAACTTATACCCACTATTTGGATTATTGGCAAAATAGCGAGTGTTAACGCCATTGGATATAACAAACAACTGGATATAATCAAACAATCCGTGAAACGAAGTCTTGTGATAACGCTGTATTTGGTTGTATGCCTGTTTAAGTTCCACGCCACGACGTTTCAATTCAATCTGCACAAGTGGCAAACCATTGATTAGGATCGTCATATCATAACGGCATTTTTTACGTCCTTCCACTGTGATTTGGTTGGAAACCTGAAATTCATTCTGACACCACTGTTGCCTATTTAGAAATTCCACCCATATACGCTGTCCATCAGCCGTATCAAGCGGATATAAATCACGGAGTTTCTTTGCCTTTTCAAAGCGAGTACCACCTTCAAGGTATATGAGAATCTTCTCAAACTCTTCTGTCGTAAACTCATTGCGTCCATATTCCTCCAGCCGTTTGCGGTTATGAACCTCCAACTGCCGCTTGAAATTGGCATACAAATTATCCTCTTCTACAATTTGGACATATTCATAGTCCATTTGTTGAAGAGTGGTTATCAGTCCGGCTTCCAATGCCGCTTCACTTTGTGTTGACATATCCTTGCCCTATTATGAGTAGTTACTACTTATGCTATTAGTATTCTGACATCCAATACCTTTTCGATTTTACATAGATTGCAAATGCATCTAAAACCATCAAATCGATTCAGGTTCTATTGCAGTCTTTCTTTTTTATCGGTTATTAAATCCTTCAAATCAACTTGTAGAATCTCGGCAATCCGCTGGAGCGTTTCCAAATTAGGTTGAATCCTATTGCAAGCATAAGCATTGACCATGCTAAAACTCTTATCCAATTGTTTGGCTAACCACGTTTGAGAAATGCCTTTTTCCGAAAGGACTGCCTTTATTCTATTCAGTTTCATTCTTTAATACGATTTTATAGTGCAAATATAGCGAATTATATTCGATAATTGTGATTATTTTTGTACTTTTGCAAAAACAAGGTAAATAACTTGGATTCACGCATATGACAGCCAAAGATAGAAGTAGATTACATCGAGGTTATAAACGCTTCTTACGTCAGCTAAAAACAAAGAGACAAAAAAGAAGAAAGGCTCAAATCCTATGCGAAGAGAATGCCCGCTATAATAGGAAAAATGGCGTGATTCTCTCCGTAGATCAATTGTTGTCTAACACACTTTCTCCAAGTGTTTCGTATCTACTTAACTGCATAAGCAGTCCTCTTAATTACGAATTGATAAATAAAGAGAATAATAACACTAATTGTTATGTTGAAATACCAAGACTTTTTTCTCTAATTGAAAATCCCCAAGAAAGTTATTCCGCAATCAGAAAACTGATAGTTTTGTCTTTATTTTCAAACTATCCAGAAATATTCATTGACTATACCAAATGTGATGAATTCACTCTTGAGGCTCAAGTTTTGTTAGACTTAATACTTAAGGATATATTTAGGTTTTACAATAGATGTCGAAAGAAAAAGCGCTTTAAAAAGTACGCAAAAAGGATTACAGACAGATCTACTAGGGGAAGTTCCATAAGAACCATGTTATTTTCCGTAGGTTCTTTAGCAATTCATGCAAAAAAACAAATAGAGTTTTCTCATGTTGTTCCGTATAATCTTTGCATTCATCGTTCTGAAGTTGATACTATTCGACAAGCAGAAATGAAGGACATAGACACAACTACTTTATCTGACTATGTTGATACTTGTTTGTCAAAAATGGGTCGTAATTTAGAAGATGAGCAAATAGATGATTTATGTACCGTTATTGGAGAAATTCTCATTAATGCAGAAGAACATTCTTCTACGAAATGTCGCTATTCGATAGGATATTTTGAAGAACAAGAAATAGATGGAGAAAAAGTTGGAGTATTCCAACTAGTCATAATGAATTTAGGAATGTCGATTTACGAGAAATTCAAAGATGAAAATTGCCCAAATCCTATTATATCTGATAAGATGAAGGAGTTGTCAAAACAATACACACACAAAGGATTCCTAAAAAAGAAAGAATTTGAAGAAGAAACTTTATGGACACTATATTCTCTACAAGATGGAGTTACTTCAGTATCCCCAGAAAAATATAAAAATAGAGGAAATGGCTCTTTGCGCTTTATCGAAAGTTTTTACAACTTAAAAGGTTGCAACGCATCAAAATTATCAAAGATGACGTTACAATCGGGAAAAGCAAATATTGTATTTGACGGTAAATATCCAGTAACAGAATCTATGGTAAAAGGAGAAAAATATAGAGTCCTTACATTTAACAGCTCTGGAAATATTGAAGACAAACCTGATAATAAATACGTTAAATGTAGCGAGTTCTTTTTCCCTGGCACATTTATTCACGCATATATATATTTATAATTATGAAACAAAGTAAAGATAATATTATCAATTTAGAAGACTTTAGGGTCAAACGTGGCAATATTGTTTCTAAGGTTTTCACAGGTAGAGATCGAGGAGTCTATGTGAGAGAAAACTCACATATTGATGATATTGATTCTAAATATGAAACAATAGAGATCATTATTCCCGAAAATATCAAATCTATCAACCCCTCATTTTTTGAGGAGTTATTCAGAAATGTTGTCACAAAACATGGTAGGGATGAGTTTATGAACAAATACAAATTCCGTTCTTTGGGAACTTATAAATACGAAAGGACGTTATCAGAAGCCATTCAACGAATATTAAGAAATAACACTGCAATTGGATAATTATGGATACTTTACAATTGGTTATTGATTCTATTTCTAAAATAGCAATTATACCACAAAGCATTAGTCAAGGAATTTCACCACAACCTATTGCTTGTCTTGATGCGTTACATAAATTGGGAGTTGTATTAATCGCTTTATTTAATCTTATATTTTCTATTTATCTATACAAAACAAATAAAATAAACCAGAAAATAAAAGACATGAAAGTTAATAGACAAAATCTATTAAACATATTGATTCTCAACCACAAATTAAATGATTTCTATAAGATATTCGCCTGTATTCATACAGAATGTCAAATCCTTTTAAATACAGAAATAGGTGAGGAAAAACGAAAAGAACAAGCAAATGGAAAACTGGAAGAGCTATTTATTCAACTTAATTTAGAATTTATTACTACTCTACGAGCTGTTGACATAAAATTAAGTGATGAGATTTTATCTATTTCTGATACTCTACAAAGTAAATTATCCGAAAATATTTTTGATAATGGCGTAAATTTGCATGTTAGAGACAAATATGATGAATTGATTCAAACCCCCATTTCGAATGCAGAAATAGAAATACTAAAAAAACTATACGAGTTTTCGTAATTCAATACTAAGTGATATGTTAAGAATCAAATTATCACAAATGACACGAAAGCGTATTTAATTAGCAGAGATCAAACATGGATATATTTAGTGAATACATGAATGACGAAAACATCGAAAAAATGCGAAAGAGCTAAGCTCTGGCGAGCATCTATCGGGTTACAAGCAGTTGACAATCTGCGTGTATCCAGCTTTCTCATTGAGACTGCACGTAAACATATAGAAGGGCTTATTTCTATGGATGAGGTTCATAAAATGATAGATGAGCATTATGCACAAAAACGCAAGCAATCAAAACCAGATTGAATACTCACCTATCAGTATTATCGCCTTTCAGTTATTCGAAATTTTCGAATAACTGTCCCTCCGATGTACCATAAAAGCTACAAGGAAGAATATTCTAAGCATTGTGTATTTTACCGTTTTATAGTCTTTGTTAAAGCCTCGCAAGCCGTCCTTTCAATAATTCGCCATACTTTTCTTTTAATTCAGCACTTAGGAAAGAGTTTTGAATGATAGTCTCAAACTTGGGCAATAGTTTGATATATTTATTTATCAGTCGTTCTACAATCACATTCTCTATACCTAGCATGGAAGCTGATCGAATAAAATCCTCTCTTTGAAGCTTTTTCTTCCGACCATTCAAAGTCAATGCCAACTCTTCGTCATCCTTGGGATTGATGATAGCCGCATTTAGCAAATCATAAGCAGGGGTTAAACGTATCTTATCCGCCACCTCATACAAAGAGAAGTTTTTCAAGTGCATGTCGTTATTCCCTGTCAACCAAGAGAAAAGCACCAACTCAAAGAAATTGGTAACATCCATCTTTGGTAAAGACGAGTATTTCAAAACGACCTTGCCGACACGTTCATAACTGCTCTTGTATTTGTGCTCTGTTTGCCTTTCCGTCAGTTGGCACATATCTTCCATCGCAATCTTCTCTCCGGTAGAAGTCCTGTCTATCCGGCGGGTAAGATAGCATAGCGTATCATCTGCCATCCGCATCAGCGTATGAG
>OGNG01001131.1_pt1 | contig 12575 bp, 8 predicted proteins | sample 1573431 | NCBI WGS metagenome assembly OGNG01 (sample SAMEA2581927, study PRJEB24529) | metagenome | biome: Human gut stool | place: China | collected 2011
CAAAGAACCTTGCAGAGGCGTTCGAGCATTATAACGAATGGCATCCGCATAGTGCGCTGGGTTATCGCTCGCCACGGGAATATCTGCGGCAGCGGGCTTGTAATGGGTTAAGTGATAACAGATGTCTGGAAATATAGGGGCAAATCCACTGCCCAGTCATAACGACCGCCCAGGGTGACCAGCACTTTATCCCACTGCGCCTGATCCTGAACATAAACGCCCGTTTGTTTCTGCTTATTCAGAATGCGGTAAGGGCCGGAGTTTGCCGGATCTTTGGCATTGAAGTCGAAATCGGTATTCACCGGATTGTACAGATTGAGCAGTGGCACAGAGTCGTCGTAACCAAACCAGGCGTTGATGTCATTACGCATACGCATAAAGTCGACACCGGTCAGCAGGGTGTGGTCGATATCGCCAGTGGCAAACTTGCTCTGCAACTGGGTATCAACGGAGAAGTTTTGCAGCTTCTCATCATCAACGACGTATTTACGTGCCAGATAATGGCCTTTATCCGCTGGCGCTAATGCCGCACACTGTTTGCTGTAAGCATTCGCCGGATCGGAGCAGACGCCGTAACCATAAACGCTGTTTTGCGAGGTTTTGTTTTCAGCAAAGCGCAGGTTCTGACGCACAGTAAAGGTGTCGTTAAATTCGTGATCGAAGCTGTAGCCGACCATCTTCTCATTACGAGAATAGGTGTTGTTCTTCGCCCCTTCATTAAAGTCTGTCGGCAGACGCTTACCGTTCGGCAGCGGCTCAACGGTTCCCTCTTTCGGCAACCAGCCGTAATAACCGGTTTCCGGCTCGTTCTGGAAGTAAGAAAGGAAGGTGAAATTGGTTTTATCATCCGGACGCCAGGTGAACGCCGGTGCAATAGCATAACGCTGCTCTTCTGACCCTTTCTGCTGGGCATTGGCAGAACGCGCAAGACCGGTCAGGCGATAAGAGTAAACGCCGTCATCATCCAGCGCATCGCTAAAGTCAAAACCAGTCTGGAACAGGCTGTCAGTACCGGCTTTAAACTGAACTTCTTTGAGCGGTTCGGTGGTCGGACGCTTGCTGACCATATTCAACAGACCGCCAGGACTGCTTTTACCGTAAAGCACGGAAACCGGGCCACGCATAATTTCAGCGCGTTCCAGCATATACGGATCAATGACCGCATCGTTATAGAAGTTGCCCTGCAACTTCAGGCCATTCAGATAGTTATTCTGGCTTTGGCCTTCTGCCGCAAAACCGCGAATGATCAGGTGGTCATAGGTGTTGGATGCGCCACGCGTACCAACAGAGACACCCGGCGTGTAGCTAAGCGCTTCTTTTACCGACTTCGGCTGATGCAGCGCCATCTCTTCGGCGGTCACAACAGAAATAGACTGTGGCACTTTTTGAATCGGCGTATCGGTTTTAGTGCCGGTAGCTGACTGTCGCGCCGCAATAGTTGCAGCAGGCCCCCATGCGCTTTCTTGCGGCGCAGGTGCAGCGGTAACGGTGATAGTGTCTTCTTTCGGTTCAACCGCTGCCTGTGCATAAACAGACATGCCGCTAACCGCTGTGGCTACTACAACTGCGATTTTACGCAGTGAGTGTTTTGGCTGAGCAGTTTTGGAACGCGCCATTGGTATATCTCTGATGTAAAGTGAATGATAACGTAAACGAGAATGATTATTATAAAGATAAGATAATATTCGAAACGCTGGCGGGTTCGCAAGCGGTACGCAATCTGAGCGTTCCTGAAGGGTTAATAAACAACCAGATGAAAAGAAAGGGTTAATACTTTGGGTGGGTTGTTATTTTACCGGATGGCAACTCGCCATCCGGTATTTCACGCTTAGACGTTAATTACTACCAAACATATCTTTAATCCAACCGGCTACACCGTCGCTGTCTTTCTGCTCTTGCTGAGCAGGTTGCTGTTGCGGCTGTTGCTGCGGCTGAGAAGACTGATCAAACGGATTGCTTGACGGCTGCTGCTGCATCTCACTCTGCTGGCACAGCGATTGCGGATCGCTGGTCCAGACCGGCAAGACACGCATGCCACCGCTGCAAACAAAGTTGCCGTCGTAGTCCACGCCCATATCTGCAATATCTTCTGGCGGAACAAGATTCAGCGGTGTTGGCGTCTGGTTAGCCAGATAACGCTGATAAATCGACATTGCCCCGCTGGCTCCATACAGTTTGGTCGGCTGGTTGTTATCACGGCCTACCCAGGTGATGGTCACCGTGCTGCCGTCAATGCCCGCAAACCAGGTATCTACGTTATTGTTAGTAGTCCCTGTTTTCCCTGCCAGATGCAGGTTCGGGTATTTCGCCCCAAGCTGACGACCCGTACCGCGTTGTACAACCTGCTGCATGGTCCATAGTGTCAGATACGCCGCCTGCGCCGGAACAGCGCGTTCCGCCTGCGGGAAGCTCTGATACAGCACTTTGCCATCTTCCGCGATTACCGAACGCAGCGCAGAAAGCGGTGCACGGTTACCACCGCTGGCGATGGTCTGGAATGCCTGCGCCACTTCGATTGGCGTTAAGTTCAACGCCCCCAGCAGCATCGCCGGAACCGGATGCAGCTGATCTTTCGGCACGCCCAGTTTGATCCAGGTCTCCGTAACCGCAGGCAGCCCCAGTGCCATCCCCAGATTTACCGTCGGCACGTTCATCGAACGGGTCAACGCATCCACCAGCATCACTCTGCCACTTTCGCTATAACGACGATCATCGTTCTGCGGTGACCAGACCTGGCCATTCGGCTGACGCAGCGCGATTGGCGCATCCGCAATCCACGTGTTCAGGCGATAGATTTTCGGCTGGCTTAAGGCAGTCAGATAAGTCGCTGGTTTTGCAAGGGAACCAATCGAACGACGCGCCTGCATCGCACGGTTGTAGCCCGCAAACTGCGGCTCAGAACCTCCGACCATCGCACGAACTTCACCACTAAAGCGGTCGACGACCACAATCGCGGTTTCCAGATCGCTCAGCTTACGCTGTTTCTTCAGTGCCGGAATGCCTTCCACGGCGGCTTTTTCTGCCGCGTCCTGGGCCACCGAGTCAAAGGTAGTGAAGATCTTCACGCCGGACAGATCTTTTACCTTATCGCCTAATTTCGCCTGCAACTCCTGACGCACCAGTTGCATAAAGGCTGGCTGTGGAGAGATTACCCCACCGCGCGGCTGTACGCCCAGAGGACGCGCGCTGAGCATTTCATACAGTTCACCATCGATAATCTGCTGTTGTTGTAGCAAACGCAGCACCAGATTACGTCGCTCCAGCGCCAGTTTCGGGTTACGCCACGGGTTGTAGATGGACGCCCCTTTCACCATGCCAACTAACAGCGCCTGCTGGTCAAGGCTCAACTCTTCTACCGGGCGACCAAAGTAGTACAGGCTCGCCAGCGGGAAGCCACGAATTTCGTTGTCGCCGCTCTGACCGAGATACACCTCATTCATATACAGCTCAAGAATGCGATCTTTGCTGTAACGCGCATCCATGATCAACGCCATATAGGCTTCGTTCGCTTTACGCCAGTAAGAGCGCTCGCTGGAGAGGAACAGGTTTTTCACCAGCTGTTGCGTCAGCGTACTCGCACCCTGCACCGTGCGACCTGCGGTCAGGTTTGCCAGCACCGCACGTCCGATGGAGTAGAGGCTGATGCCGTCATGCTCGTAAAAATGACGGTCTTCTGTCGCCAGCAAAGTATCCACCAGCAAATCAGGGAAACCACTGCGCGGCACAAACAGACGTTGTTCACCGTTTGGCGAGGAGATCATGGTGATCAGGCGCGGATCAAGACGGAAGAAGCCGAACTGACGGTTGTTCTCCATATTGACGATGGTCGCCAGATGATCGCCATCAAAGGTCAAACGCGCACGCACCTGCCCTTCTTTGCTGTCCGGGAAATCAAACGGACGGCGGATCATCTCAATGCTGTTAGCCTGCACGGTAAATTCGCCAGGACGGGTCATTTTCGACACCTGACGATACTGGGTCGCCTCCAGCAGCTTCACCATCTCGTTCTTGCTGATGGTCATGTCTGGCTCAAGATTGACCATTCGGCCATAAACTGCCGCAGGCAGTTGCCAGACCTTGCCATCAATACGGCTACGAATTTTTTGATCGAGATAAACGCCGTAAATGGCGATCAGCACGGCAAAAACGATAGCCAGTTTTAGCAGTAGCCATAGCCAGCCGCGTTTGCCACGAGGCTTACGCCCTTTGCCTTTGCCCTTACCTTTGCGCGGCATCGGTTCTTCATCCTCATAGTCATCATAATCGTCGTAATCATCGTCATCTTCGTAACGACGACGGCTTACCTTTTGTTTGACCGGACGCGTCGGTTTCCCTTTGCGTCCAATTGGCTCGCGGTCATTCCCGGCCATGCTTTTTCTCCGCAATATTCAGGCGCAAAAGCCCGATTTTCTGTTCTTCTGTTACAAGACAGAAGAAGATATCTCTCAAAATTTGTGCTCGATCGGTCCCCTCTCCCTTGAGGGAGAGGGTTAGGGTGAGGGTGAACGTGCGCGCTGATGCCCTCACCCCGGCCCTCTCCCACAGGGAGAGGGAGAAAACCAACCTTACGAATACTTTTTCGTCCGTCGCGTCGGTGCAGTGTTTGCCGGGTCGTCCGGCCAGACATGTTTGGGATAACGCCCTTTCATCTCTTTTTGCACCTCACGGTACGCTCCTTTCCAGAAGGCGCTCAAATCTCGTGTGATTTGTAATGGCCTTTGGGCAGGGGAAAGCAACTCCAGCACCAGCGGCACGCGCCCCTGGGCGATCGTCGGATTGGTGGCCTCACCAAACATCTCCTGCATTCTCACCGCCAGCGCGGGCGGGTTATCTTCATGATAACGAATGGCGATCCGGCTTCCCGTCGGCACAGTGTAATGCGCAGGCAATTCACTATCCAGACGTTGCTGCATTCCCCAATCAAGTAATCCGCGTAGTGCCTGATAAATGTCGAGTGATTTCAGGCCGCGTAGTGAATGCACGCCGGTCATATGTGGCAGCAGCCACGTTTCCAGCGTCGCCAACAAACTTTCATTATCAACCGCAGGCCAGTCATATTCCGGCAACCACTTTGCGGCGCATAACAAACGCAAGCGTAGCTGTTCCGCTTCCGCCGTCCAGTTGAGCACGCTTAAACCTTTATCACGGATGCCATTAAGCATCGCCTGATGCAACTCGTCTTCTGACGGTTTCGCCAACGGCTGCACTTTCACCGTCAACTGACCGATTTGCAGCCGACGCCAGGCTTTCAGCGTACCTTGCGCGTCATCCCATTCCACGGTGTCAGATTGCTGCACCAGCTGCGGACAGCGTCGCACTAATTCATCAATATCGACCGGTAGCGCCAGTAAAATCCGCGCATCCGGCGAGGCGCTGCCCTGCAATAATAACGGTGCGATCAACCATTCGTGGCGGCTTAGCGCGTCGTCGGCATCGAGCATCGCTCCCATGCCGTTTGCCAGTTGATAGCGTCCATCTTGCCCACGGCGGCGAGCAATGCGATCGGCAAACGCCCCGGCAAGTAGCGGCGCGATAAGCGAACTGTCTGCCTCACCGCCGCGTACGTTTAAGCGTTTTAACAGTTGCTGACTACGTTGCTGCCAGGCTGGTTGATTGCGCGAAAACGCCACGCCCAGGTCACTATTGCCCATCCGTGGCGGCTCTTCGAGAATGGCGGCAATTTTTGCCGCGGTAGCAGCTTCGTCGTCGTTCTTCGCGCTAACCAGCATTGCCGCTAAACGCGGATCGTTACCCAGCGCTGCCATTTTTTGCCCTTGCGCACTAAGCCGTTCACCGTCCAGCGCCCCCAGCATCCGTAACAGGCGTTTCGCGGCCAGTAGATTCACCGTTGGCGGTTGATCCAGCCAGCTCATCTGCGTCGGATCGCTGCATCCCCATTGCAGTAATTCCATCAGCAAACCGGAAAGATCGCTTTGTAATATTTCCGGTTCACTTTGCGCCGCGGCGCGTTCTGCTTGTTCCTTGGCGATTAAATGCAGGCAGATACCCGGCTCCAGACGCCCGGCGCGCCCGGCACGCTGCGTCATGGATGCCTGGCTAACGCGTTGAGTAATCAGCCGCGTAAGCCCCGTGCGCGGATCAAAGCGCGCCACACGCTCCTGGGCACAATCCACCACCAGACGAATACCTTCGATGGTTAAACTGGTTTCAGCAATATTGGTCGCCAGCACCACTTTGCGCATCCCTTGCGGTGCCGGGAGGATCGCTTTTCGCTGATCGTTCAGCGACAACGCGCCATACAGCGGGCAGAGCAACACATCACTGCCGATGCGCGAAGCCAGTTGTTCCTGCACACGCTGAATTTCTCCGACGCCAGTTAAAAATAACAGTAATGATCCACTTTCCTGACGCAGCATTTCGGCGGTGGCAACCGCGACGGCTTCGTCAAAACGCTGATGCGCGGGCAGCGGTAAATAACGGCGTTCAACCGGAAACGAGCGCCCTTCTGAGATGACGACGGGCGCTTCTGGCAGCATTTGCTGCAAGCGGTCGTTGTCCAGCGTAGCCGACATAATCAGCAGTTTAAGGTCATCACGCAGACCTTGTTGCACATCGAGTAACAGCGCCAACGCCAAATCCGCCTGCAAGCTGCGCTCATGAAATTCATCAAGGATCACCAGTCCAACACCGCTCAGTTCCGGGTCACGCTGGATCATCCGCGTCAGCACGCCTTCGGTAACTACTTCCAGGCGGGTATTCGGCCCGACGCAGTTTTGCGCACGCATCCGGTAGCCAACGGTATCGCCTGGCTTTTCGTTAAGCAGCTCCGCCAGCCGTTGCGCGACGTTACGCGCCGCCAGACGACGCGGCTCCAGCAGGATAATTTTTCCGTTAATGCCGGGATGCGCCAGCAATTGCAGCGGCAGCCAGGTTGATTTCCCGGCCCCGGTCGGCGCACTTAATAATACCTGCGGCGCACAATCGAGAGCGGTAAGTAATTCAGGTAAGACGGCAGCAACGGGCAACGACGACACAAAACGCTCCAGAGGGTTAACATTCTTCGCGCCACATTGTAGCATCGCGGTAATTCATAACCGAGTGCCTCACATGTCTGAACCGCAACGTCTGTTCTTTGCTATCGACTTACCTGCAGAAATCCGCGAACAGATTATCCACTGGCGCGCCACACACTTCCCACCTGAGGCGGGACGTCCGGTCGCCGCCGATAATTTGCATCTGACTCTGGCATTTTTAGGCGACGTGAGCGCCGAGAAAGAGAAGGCGCTTTCTCTTTTAGCCGGACGGATTCGTCAATCTGGTTTCACACTCACGCTTGATGACGCCGGACAATGGCTGCGTTCGCGTGTGGTGTGGTTAGGGATGCGTCAGCCTCCACGCGGCTTAATCCAGCTGGCGAATATGCTCCGTTCACAGGCTGCCCGCAGCGGTTGTTTTCAAAGCAATCGTCCGTTTCATCCACATATTACCTTATTGCGCGACGCCAGCGAGGCGGTGACAATCCCGCCGCCAGGTTTTAACTGGTCATATGCGGTGACGGAGTTCACCCTTTACGCCTCCTCGTTTGCCCGTGGACGCACACGCTACACGCCGCTAAAACGCTGGGCGCTAACGCAATAACAAGGATTGTCGCAATGGAATTTTCTCCCCCTCTACAGCGCGCGACGCTAATTCAGCGTTACAAACGTTTTTTAGCCGATGTGATCACACCCGATGGTCGCGAATTAACGCTACACTGCCCGAATACGGGTGCGATGACCGGTTGTGCAACGCCTGGCGATACCGTCTGGTATTCGACTTCAGACAACACCAAACGGAAATACCCACACACCTGGGAATTAACTCAAAGCCAGAGCGGCGCATTTATTTGCGTCAACACGCTTTGGGCTAACAGGTTGACGAAAGAGGCTATCCTTAATGAATCAATTTCAGAACTGTCAGGCTATAGCTCGCTGAAAAGCGAAGTAAAATACGGCGCAGAACGCAGCCGTATTGACTTTATGTTGCAGGCGGATTCGCGTCCAGACTGCTATATTGAAGTGAAATCGGTTACGTTAGCGGAGAACGAACAGGGATATTTTCCCGATGCGGTCACTGAACGAGGTCAGAAACACCTTCGGGAGTTGATGAGCGTAGCGGCTGAAGGCCAGCGTGCGGTTATCTTTTTCGCCGTGCTGCATTCAGCCATTACACGGTTTTCACCCGCGCGCCACATCGATGAGAAATACGCGCAACTATTGTCAGAAGCTCAACAGAGGGGGGTAGAAATTCTGGCTTACAAAGCGGAAATTTCTGCTGAAGGCATGGCTCTTAAAAAATCACTGCCGGTTACATTGTAGTAAAGTAAGTAACTGGTTAATTTACATTCTGGTCGCGTGCGCAAATACGCTTTTCCTCACACAGTTGTCAAGTGTTACGTTTAGATAATTGCTATCCGGAAAAGCATCTGCTATTTATAGCGGCCTCATTTTTCCCCCGAACATGGGGATCGATAGTGCGTGTTAAGGAGAAGCAACATGCAAGAAGGGCAAAACCGTAAAACATCGTCCCTGAGTATTCTCGCCATCGCTGGGGTGGAACCATATCAGGAGAAGCCGGGCGAAGAGTATATGAATGAAGCCCAGCTGGCGCACTTCCGTCGTATTCTGGAAGCATGGCGTAATCAACTCAGGGATGAAGTCGATCGCACCGTTACACATATGCAGGATGAAGCAGCCAACTTCCCGGACCCGGTAGACCGTGCAGCCCAGGAAGAAGAGTTCAGCCTCGAACTGCGTAACCGCGATCGCGAGCGTAAGCTGATCAAAAAGATCGAGAAGACGCTGAAAAAAGTGGAAGACGAAGATTTCGGCTACTGCGAATCCTGCGGTGTTGAAATTGGTATTCGCCGTCTGGAAGCGCGCCCGACAGCCGATCTGTGCATCGACTGCAAAACGCTGGCTGAAATTCGCGAAAAACAGATGGCTGGCTAATTACAGCCGTTCCATCACGTTTACCACAGGCGGGAAATGCTCCCGCCTTATTTTTTGTTCAAAGAGATGACAGACACACACTATATTGGCCGCTTCGCCCCCTCTCCTTCCGGCGAGCTTCATTTTGGTTCTCTGATTGCTGCGCTTGGCAGCTATTTGCAGGCTCGCGCCCGGCAAGGTCGCTGGCTGGTACGTATAGAAGATATCGACCCGCCTCGTGAAGTTCCCGGTGCCGCAGAAACTATCCTGCGCCAGCTGGAACATTACGGTCTGCACTGGGACGGCGATGTTCTCTGGCAATCGCAACGTCACGACGCCTATCGTGAAGCACTCGCCTGGTTACATGAGCAAGGGCTAAGTTATTACTGCACCTGCACGCGTGCGCGTATTCAAAGCATTGGCGGTATTTACGACGGTCATTGCCGGGTGTTGCATCATGGACCAGACAACGCCGCAGTGCGTATCCGCCAGCAGCATCCGGTCACGCAATTTACTGACCAGCTGCGCGGCATTATTCACGCCGACGAAAAACTGGCACGGGAAGATTTTATTATTCATCGCCGTGATGGTTTGTTTGCCTATAACCTGGCGGTGGTGGTGGATGATCACTTCCAGGGCGTGAGCGAAATTGTCCGCGGGGCAGATTTGATCGAACCGACAGTGCGGCAAATCTCGCTGTACCAGCTTTTTGGCTGGAAAGTGCCAGATTACATTCATCTGCCGCTGGCGCTTAATCCACAAGGCGCTAAACTTTCCAAGCAGAATCATGCGCCTGCGTTGCCGAAAAGCGATCCACGCCCGGTACTAATCGCGGCACTTCAATTTCTGGGTCAGCAGGCAGAAGCACACTGGCAGGATTTCAGCGTCGAGCAAATCCTCCAGTCAGCCGTCAAAAACTGGCGGCTTACCGCCGTGCCTGAGTCAGCAATTGTAAATTCAACATTCTCAAATGCGTCATGCTGAGCTATGATTAGCCGCTATTTTTTTGTCCTGAATGATGTTTGACACTACCGAGGTGTACTATTTTTACCCGAGTCGCTAATTTTTGCCGCAAGGTGCTAAGCCGCGAGGAAAGCGAGGCTGAACAGGCAGTCGCCCGTCCACAGGTGACGGTGATCCCGCGTGAGCAGCATGCTATTTCCCGCAAAGATATCAGTGAAAATGCCCTGAAGGTAATGTACAGGCTCAATAAAGCGGGATACGAAGCCTGGCTGGTTGGCGGCGGCGTGCGCGACCTGTTACTTGGCAAAAAGCCGAAAGACTTTGACGTAACCACTAACGCCACGCCTGAGCAGGTGCGCAAACTGTTCCGTAACTGCCGCCTTGTGGGTCGCCGTTTCCGTCTGGCTCATGTGATGTTTGGCCCGGAGATTATCGAAGTTGCGACCTTCCGTGGACACCACGAAGGTAACATCAGCGACCGCACGACCTCCCAACGCGGGCAAAACGGCATGTTGCTGCGCGACAACATTTTCGGCTCCATCGAAGAAGACGCCCAGCGCCGCGATTTCACTATCAACAGCCTGTATTACAGCGTAGCGGATTTTACCGTCCGTGATTACGTTGGCGGCATGAAGGATCTGAAGGACGGCGTTATCCGTCTGATTGGTAACCCGGAAACGCGCTACCGTGAAGATCCGGTACGTATGCTGCGCGCGGTACGTTTTGCCGCCAAATTGGGTATGCGCATCAGCCCGGAAACCGCAGAACCGATCCCTCGCCTCGCTACCCTGCTGAACGATATCCCACCGGCACGCCTGTTTGAAGAATCGCTTAAACTGCTACAAGCGGGCTACGGTTACGAAACCTATAAGCTGTTGTGTGAATATCATCTGTTCCAGCCGCTGTTCCCGACCATTACCCGCTACTTCACGGAAAATGGCGACAGCCCGATGGAGCGGATCATTGAACAGGTGCTGAAGAATACCGATACGCGTATCCATAACGATATGCGCGTGAACCCGGCGTTCCTGTTTGCCGCCATGTTCTGGTACCCACTGCTGGAGACGGCACAGAAGATCGCCCAGGAAAGCGGCCTGACCTATCACGACGCTTTCGCGCTGGCGATGAACGACGTGCTGGACGAAGCCTGCCGTTCACTGGCAATCCCGAAACGTCTGACGACGTTAACCCGCGATATCTGGCAGTTGCAGTTGCGTATGTCCCGTCGTCAGGGTAAACGCGCATGGAAACTGCTGGAGCATCCTAAGTTCCGTGCGGCTTATGACCTGTTGGCCTTGCGAGCTGAAGTTGAACGTAACGCTGAACTGCAGCGTCTGGTGAAATGGTGGGGTGAGTTCCAGGTTTCCGCGCCACCAGACCAAAAAGGGATGCTCAACGAGCTGGATGAAGAACCGTCACCGCGTCGTCGTACTCGTCGTCCACGCAAACGCGCACCACGTCGTGAGGGTACCGCATGACAGTGGCGTATATTGCCATAGGCAGCAATCTGGCCTCTCCGCTGGAGCAGGTCAATGCTGCCCTGAAAGCATTAGGCGATATCCCTGAAAGCCACATTCTTACCGTTTCTTCGTTTTACCGCACCCCACCGCTGGGGCCGCAAGATCAACCCGATTACTTAAACGCAGCCGTGGCGCTGGAAACCTCTCTTGCACCTGAAGAGCTACTCAATCACACACAGCGTATTGAATTGCAGCAAGGTCGCGTCCGCAAAGCTGAACGCTGGGGACCACGCACGCTGGATCTCGACATCATGCTGTTTGGTAATGAAGTGATAAATACTGAACGCCTGACCGTTCCGCACTACGATATGAAGAATCGTGGATTTATGCTGTGGCCGCTGTTTGAGATCGCGCCGGAGTTGGTGTTTCCTGATGGGGAGATGTTGCAAAATAGACTTACTATCCTGAATACTTCACAACCTGTAATCTGGTAATTTCAATTATTTATATTTGCAAGTCAGGTCAAAAGGTTATTGATGATAGAAGGTATACCGCCCTCTTTAAAATAAAATTATTTCTTATAATAATCATAATTTTGAATTTCCTCACTTTAAATATTCTAAAATCATTTTTTAAATTATCTAACTTGACACCCATAATCATAAATAAAACAAATAAATTCACTGATATTCACTAAAAAATAGACTATACACAAAAAAATCCATAAACCAAATAAATATATTCAGCCAAGTGATATTTATCAAATACTTACATAATAACCACATATTCAGTAATATACGCCAGCTATATTAACTAATAACTTTTTTGTAAGGACACATGTAATGAAAAAAACATTACTCGCCGCCGCACTGGTGATGGTTTCTGGTTCCGCTTTGGCTGTAGATGGTGGTCATATTGATTTTAACGGTCTGGTTCAGTCTGGTACTTGTAAAGTCGGCGTGGTAGACGCGGGTATGCACGGCATTACTACCGATGGCGTAGTAACACTGGATACCGCAAATGTTACTGATAACTTTGCGGAAGTTAACGCGACTGCAGTTGGTTTGTTGCCAAAAGAATTTATGATTTCTGTAAATTGTGAACCTGGTAAGACAGAAGCCTCTTTAACTATGGGTTCCGCAAGCTACGCAAACACTAGTGGTACTTTGAGGTGATGCTGCCAACTTACTGATTTAGTGTATGATGGTGTTTTTGAGGTGCT
>OGNG01001150.1_pt1 | contig 12439 bp, 19 predicted proteins | sample 1573431 | NCBI WGS metagenome assembly OGNG01 (sample SAMEA2581927, study PRJEB24529) | metagenome | biome: Human gut stool | place: China | collected 2011
TCGTATAAGCCACTACAAGCCCAGTTTCATCATGCTGTATGGTGATGTACTTTTCACCCCTCTCTATAGTAGAGAAGTCATAAGGGGTTACCATCTTACCCAACACTTTGCCCAGTTGCTTCATCAATGGGGCTTCAGGGCTGATAACTAAAACTAAATCCGCTTTCATAATCGTGTATATTGTGATATCCAGAAGGCTACTGGATTAATTACATTAAAAAACTTGAATTGAGACCAAACCTAAAAACTAAAGCGTTGTTTATCTCTCGGTCGGTAGGATTATGATCAAACTCTTTGACGAAATCATTATATCTACCTCTTATAATATACTTATCTGTTATTATCTCTTGTCCTTGTCTGTCCGCCAATGTACCAGCCGGATAAAAAGAACAACTATCAAAATAATGATCGTCTTTATTATAGTCGCCTGTTAGCTTCATATAGATGCCGTTTACTCTTTGACAAAAAACTGCTTGTGTTTCTTTCTCGTTCATAATCTTCTATATTACGCAGGGCTTTCGCCCTGCTGGTTAAACTTATAATATTGTAATTTCTTTATTGCCTATCTCTGTATCTACATTCAAAACCTCATATTTTTGAGCCTTGTAATTGTAAACGACCTCGCAAGTATTGAAGCCTCTACCATCTTCTCTTTGGTCATAAACAGTATCTATATGCTGATACATTTTATTGCCTAACATGAAGTTTATTTTGCCTGATGTACAGAAGTAGAATGCTACTGCATACTTCAATGTTTTCTTTTCATCAATCTTCTTTGTTGCCATGATCGTATATTTAAGCGTTAATACCAATTGCGTTTCTCATAAAGTCACTTGCTTGCTCTACTGACATACTCAGCTTCTTTTGAATCAAAATGAGCATACAGCTTACTTGTTCTTTTGTGTTCAAATTGCCTTGTACAAACTCTGACATGATGAACTTCTCTATTGTTCTTTGTTTAATTACTGATGCTGCCATAATCGTATATCTTTTAATTGTTATTACTTCGTTTCTGATGATGCAAATGTATAGTTATATCTAAACATATACAATTATTTGTTTAGCTTTAACAAAACATTAACACTTTATATGTATTTAGATAAAGCTATATAAATTACATATAATGTTTAGATATTATATAGATTAAATGCAAAATAGTTGTAACTTTGCATATAGTTATAACTAAACATATTATATATGGATATAAAAACAGTAATAAAAGCACGTGGCTATACTATTGAGCGTATAGCAAATGAGTGGGAAAGTAAGAATGGGAAACCTATAACTAAGGGGGCATTATCTCAATCCATCAACAAAAACCCAACAGTCGAAACACTTCAAAGAATAGCGAATGTTATTGGATGCAATGTTGGTGATTTCTTCGCCGATGAATTAGAGAATATCATAATTTGCCCTAATTGCGGTACAAAACTAAAAATTACAAAAGAAGATGATTGACTACGATAAATTAGAGAAGGTGGGTGAATATAAGGACGGAAAGCTATCTTTATGGTTTAAAAAAGCATCAGAAGAAGAAGGAGATGTTTATCTTCTAAAATTCGGCACTGATACTTATATTGGTTCAACGACTTGCATGAAAAGGAGAATGAACACACATATATCCATGTTAAGGTCAGGGAAGCACCAAACGACAAAAATGCAGGAGATATTTAATTCAAATATGAGTTTTGATATATACCTACTAATGAGAATATCAGGAATAGGGAGCGTAGTTCAGTTTGCCGAACAAGCGTTGATAAAATTATTAAATCCAACCATTAGTTCATGTCTTCCTAAAGGAAATACTTGTCCATTCACTTCTAATTTATGGACTATCTCAAAAGAAATAAGTCAATAATACGAGGTAAAATTCATTTTGATGGAGAACCACGTATGCCGGACCATGAAAACATACAAGGAAAAGAATACTATAAATAAAGATAGAATTATGGATTTAGGACAATTATTTAAAGTCGATTATTGGTGGAAATTAGTACTTTTATGTGGCATCCTTCTTTCCGCAGCAGCAATGATATTTGATATACAATTTATTGAAAGAAGATATGTTTTAGGACTTGGATTAGGAATGACGTTTATTGGCATTGGGTATTGGAAAGCAAAATATGTAGCCCACGAATTTGTACCTGGTGGAATATTTAAGTATGATGTATTTAAACATGACTGGGTAACAAAAAGTATTATAGGGGTAGGAATTATAATATCTCTCTACTTTTTTATTAGAATATTAATTCTGTTAGTTGTATAAAATTGAGCCGGAGCACTGAACTCCGGCCTGTTGATTTACTTTTTACGATTAATTTCATCACTCAATTTACCTTTGAGCATTTGAAGATATTCATAATCTCTTAATCCCTCCTGCCTTATATTTCTGCTAATGATTGCAGCTGTTTCAAAAGGTACTCCTTTTTCTGTGGCATTTTTCACTATTCTTCGTTCTTCTTTTTCATAATAGTCTTTATCATCAGACATAAAACCTCCTTTTTTAAAGTTAATACTAATATATCAACCTTTATGTATGCTTAAAAACGGAGTTATACACATAACACAAAGAATTTTGTGCAGAAAAGCATTGCAAATATAGGAATAATTATAATTCGATGGCTCAAAATTGAGTAAAAAAAACAAAGCGATAAGAATTACTTACCGCTTTGTTAATTGATTAGCCCTTTGATTCTTAACCGATTTACGATTTCGGTGTAAAGATACTCTATATCCCCACTAAAATCCCCATAGTTCTGATACAGAAACACGACATCTGCACAGTTGTCGGAAATTGTACTCTTGGACTGAATCCCCAATACTCTTGACATCTCTTCACGTAACCCAGCTGTCATTTTTCCACCAGCAAGCGAGCTTGGAGAAAACAGATACAGGATAATGAAGATGAACTTCTTCCGCTGGGTAACACTGTCAATATTCGGTGGACATCCTCTCTCATTCAGTAACTCAGCAAATATTTTGTAGATTTCATGGATAAGGCTTTTGTCTTTCAGAACCGGGGCGGTCAAGGCATTTTCTTCCTCTGAAAGTTCTGATTTTTCGATACGAATCTTTTTAAGACGAATGATTTTATTAAAATCCAGCTCCATAACACGATTATTTTAAAAGTAAATAGTATATTTGCATCATAATCGTGTGAGGGAGGATTGAGTGGTCGTGCGCTTGGTTCTCCTTTTTTATTTTACAGAGTTATTCTTTTCCTGAATAATCCGATTTTGCTCGTTCACCTCCCTACCCCATATCATAGCGGAATAGATGGCTTTTGCATACAAAAAGAGTTCCTCACGACCGGTAAGGAATCCAACTCGAAGGGCTGCACATTTCGCATCAGTCCAGACATTTTCATTTCTACTCATTGACTATTTGTTAATTTTATAAACCTATTACGTTAATGGTTAACATACATATCCGCTTGCTAAACCATGTTATAAGATGGCTGAACAAAGGCTCATAATTTGCATAACTTCCACAAATCCGTACCTTTGCAATGTGTTTTTCATAGTATTAGATTAAGGTTAATAAAAAAGATTGGCTGTCTGGGATAGATAGCCTTTTTTTGTATCTATCAGTCACCTTTGTTCTCGTCCCTATACTTATGTTTCCAATAGCTATTTAAACAGTTATATACAGTAACGCAGATTATCAAAACTGTTATAACAAACCAATACCAATCAAATTCCATATCCTACTTTATTACATTCCACTCACTTTCCATAATTACATAGTCACACTTGTTGCATCGATGCAGATAAGTCGGGAACGGAGCCGTCGTATAATCTTCGACAGCTATTTCTATACTGCCACATTCCGGACACTCAATTTTTACCTCTTTAATACCGGAATAGTCCCAGAAAGATAGTTTCCCTTTCACGTTCTCGATAGGTTTGGAGTAAAGGATAGGATTAGCCAGTACCCAGTTATAAACTCCTTTCTCTGCCCAGATGGAAGAGTGATTCACAACACAATCCACAATTTCGACACTTCCAATGATAGCAGAATTTACATATCCATTGCCGCAAATAATCTCACTCTGGAATCCAAGTGAAAAGCTATCCCATTGCCTTTTCGTAAATACACTATTAGGATTAATCATTTCCATGGGGACGGCGTTTGAATGAATCAGCACCCTCTGCCCTAAGTATTTCTTAGGGCACGGCCAAGTTCGGTTCTCAATGTCTTTAATACTGTGGACTATTAAGGATGCCCAAGGTTGTTTTATGGTTATTGCTTTCATTCTTGATTTTACAAAACTTATCACTAACTTTGCAGAGTACAAAAAATAATCTATTTCTAAGAAATTATGAAAAAATGGTTTGCTAATATTTTATTATGTATTAAAAATACTTGGAATAAGTATGTACTCGTTGATGTACAATTATCCTCCTCAACAAAAGAAATACAAGAAAAATACATCAAACAGAGAGAGAGAACAAAGATTGGACACTATATTCAGAAAGAACATTTATAGAACAACTTTTCTCTACCCGCTTCAATTATTTTATAGCTACATTTTCATTATTAATGGCAGCAGTTGCCAGAATTGAAAATTCCAAGTTATTACTAATTACCCTTTTTTTATCTGCTGTAATCCTAACTTTAATGAGCTTAGCCATCTATAGAATATATATAAAATTAATCATAATATTAAAGATGCTATACCAATTAGAAGATTACCAAGTCTTTAATCTTGTAAAAAAGGAGGTGGATAGCCTGGACAATAAGATTTCTATACCAGTAAATGCCATTATAGGAGTCATAATTCCTTTTATTGGGAGTTTATCTTTTTGGGGATATTTCACTTATCAAATAATTTCTTCTTCAAATTATAGCATAATCATTTAATGGTTTAAATCACTCATATTAAAAATTACGACATTATTCATCATATAGATATAAAAATTAAACTATGATCCGCATTCGGATGCTCCATACCTCCGGCAATAGGAAAGTGAGTGCTTGCCGCACTTGGAGAAGGATGTACAATCCGAACGGGGAATTGTCTGGTGAATGTTCATACGGCATCATTCATTAAGTCGAACAATGTGGGTGCGCTGACCTCCATCTCCGCTTCATACAGATATGAAAGACTGTCTTTCCAGTAGTCGTAATTGAGTTCAGTAGACAGACCTTTCCTCCCCAGATTGATAGCGCAATAGGGAACGGTGCCGATACCTCCGAACGGATCAAACACCAGTTCACCCCTGTTTGAATACCGTTCAATCAATCTTTCGACAATATCTAACTGAAGGGGACAAATATGATTCTGCCGTTTCTTCTGCGACTGCTTGGTATTGAGCGTGCGCATCCGGGTGACATCATCCCATATCCAGGGCTTCTTGCTTACCGGGTCAACGGCCATGAATGTCTTTGGCAGTTTTCCGTATGCCTCCAACTCTTCGGCGAATGACACGTGTTCCTCATAATCATAAACGTGCCCACGCTCGTAGTTCCTGAATAGGTGGCGTATCTTGTCAATGCCGGCCCCTTTCATGTCCTCGTAACTCAATAGAGAGTTACCCGAAGATTTCCAACTTGCATGAGCGTCTATCTGCCAACGGGCCAACGAATATTCGCTTTTGTTTTTTGTCACCGGCAAATCAGCATAAGCCCGTGAGGTGTCGGAAGGAAGCTTGCGGAAAAGAAGGACATACTCAGGACAACCGATACCCATCTTTGAACCGTCCTTGCACATCTCCGTATATCCAAGCCGATAAGTCTGGTTGTTCTCCCTTACCACATCCGTATCCACCGTGATGCGCCCCATGTAGCGGAAACCGTGTTTCATGTAGTGGAATACAGTCATTTCACTGAACGGGTCGATGGTGGGCATACCGTCACCAGTAGCGTTGCCGAACAAAACACGGTCTTTCACATGGATGCAAGCTAACCTACCGGGTTTAAGAATACGCATAAGCTCCGGTGTAAGATAATCCATCTGCTCGAAGAACTTGCCGTTGTCCTCATTATGCCCGAAGTCGTTATAGGTCGGAGTGTACTCATAGTGGTTGGAGAACGGGATGCTGGTTACAATCAAGTCCACCGAATTACTTTCCATAGTCTGGCATTCAAGAACATTGTCATTATTGATTGCCCTCCACAGTTTACCGGACTTTTCTTCCCTGCTGGCAAACATCCACCGCATCATCTTCTCCTCTGCCTGCAAGCCGAACAAACCGTTCTCGCGGACTATATCGGTCATCTTGGCTACCATCTCGCGGTGTTGCGCCCACTTCTGCATGAAGCTCTTGTATATCTCGCCCTCACTTTCCGCATATACCAGATAAAGGTCAACCGGATGCTGCTGCATGAAACGGTAGATACGGGCTATCGCCTGGAACTTGTCGTTAAAACGGTAGTCGATGAACATGATTGCCTTATGGCAGTGGTACTGGAAGTTCAAACCCTCACCGAGCATCTCCGGTTTGGCGGCCAAATATTTCAGACGGCCGTCCTTAAAGTCCGCTATCACTTCGTCGGCTTCCTCATCATCCTGCGAGCCGTACACAGCCTTACATCCGGGTATGGCATCGCACAAAGCCTTCCGTTCATTCTCCAGGTCATGCCATAAAAGGAAATGGTCGTCTTTGTTTTCAGGACGGTTAATGATTTCCACCACACGGGCAATCTTTTCCTGCATGTTGTCCCGACGTTCTTTCGCTGCGTCGGCAAGTCCGAGAGCAGCCTCACGGAACATCTTCACTTGTCCGTCACGGTCGGTTCCGGCAGTGGAGTTATCAACACTAACCACTTCTTCATGTACACGCAGTTCCGGCAATTCATATCCGGTATCGGGGTAACCAAGGTCGGACGGTTTGGTGAGGAACAACGCCCATGTACTTACCCACAACCAGAACTCCTTCTCCTTGTGCGGATAAAGGGTAAGGTTATTCGCCTTCGTGCTGTCACGCTGAAAGAAACGGGTAAGTGCCTGCCCGGTATCCATCACACCGAGATAACCGGCATAATGTATCAGTTCCTTATATCTGTTGGGCGATGGCGTGGCGGTGGCGACAAAGCGGTAGGGAACATTCGCAAACAAGGGAAGGAACTCCTGATAGGTCTTGGTACCGAAACCACGTAATACGCTCGCTTCATCCAATGATGTTGCGGTGAAGTAGGAAGGTTCTATTCTTACACCATCTTCACCGTCGCGCACACGCTCGTAGTTCGTAACCATGATGTCAGTCAGGCATATCATCACATCAGCCATAGTTCGTACATAGGTCACTTTCATGTGCAGATGTTGTTCCGCTTGTGTAAGGAACTCAACCACTACACGTTTGGGACAAACTATCAGCCCTTTGCCGCCTTTGTGTTTCAGAACTACCCGAAGTATCTCCAACTGAGTAACGGTTTTCTGCATACCAAAACTGGAGAATATGGCACGGCAACCACCGGACACCGCCCAGCGAACAGTATCTTTCACATGGGGATATAACGACGGTGTCAGTTCATCCGGATTGACCTCGAACCCGGTCTGACGGCTGATGGCCATCTTGTCTTTTAAAAATTCTATATATTCTTTCATTAAGCTACTTCTTTTAATTTCTTCAATCTTAAATCTCTAAGTTTTGCACAAAGTGCTTCGGCATTCTTCTTTGCCTGTGTAACCTCTACCGCATTTCCGATAAACTTCTTCTGGTCAGCTTGTGTACCAACTAACACATAATCTTCCGGAAAGCCCATGATACGTTTTAGTTCAGGAATGCGAAGCATCCGCATTTTAATATCCACTATGCCATACAGTGCCATGAACTCCTTTATCTTCACGGTCATAGGACTATCATTGTCGTAGATTTCAATCGCTATCTGACCGCTTTCTGTTGCTACCAGATAGGGCGGCATCTTATCCATTCGTGCTATCAGGGTGAAGCAGGGGTTATCAACGGAGCTGCCAGCGCTGTTGAACTGTGGATTCATCAGATAATGCCATTTCCGGTTTGCGGTTATTGTCTGTGCCGGTTCCTCTATGTTGCTACCAATATTTGAGAAAGAAGTATTCATAATCCAAGGCTTGCATGTTATAAGTTTTTGCTTGGGATTGGTTAAAATTGCCGGACAAATATTGTCAATACTTGTATGTTGTCCTCCACCGGAATACTCATTGGCGATAAACCTTGGAGTTACTAATGATAATCTGCCTTTTGTTGTAACTGTCGCAGACGGCTCGTTTACCGAATGATTATGTCCATTTCCATAATAAGCAGAGACAAAAACATGGTGGTCTTTGCAGGTGATTGCACCTGCCGGTTCTTCTACGGACACATTCTTGCTTTCGGGATGTCCGCTGAACTGTTTGGAGAGGAAACTTACCTGTACCTTTGCAAAGCGGTTTTCAGTAGTCAACACTCCGCATGGTTCATCAACTGATTTGCATGTGTCTTGAGGGCGAACCGTATTGTAACGGGAAAGGAAAGCATCCTTTCCTCCGGCTACAAACTTGATAAGTCCAGCATAGATACGTTCAAGCGTTTTCTCTGCAAGAGGCTTTTCCCTGAAGATGGTAGTTCCTTCATCAGAGAAATCAAGCACATCCTTTACCGGCTTCCACTTCTCCAGCCGCGAAAACATATCTTGCCTACCACCCTTACAGTGGGTCGGTTCAGGGAATACTATCGGCAAACTCTTTTTAGCAAAGATGCCGAAGAAGCGTTTTCTTGTGGTATAGGCGCCGAAGTCGGCAGCATTCAGGATACGGTGTTCAAAGTTGTAACCATATTTTTTCACGTTGCGTACCCACTTCTGATAAAGTCTTCCTTTATCCATGCTGATAGGTTTCCCATTCTCATCCATATCTCCCCATGACATAAACTCTTCTACATTTTCAATCTGAATGTAGTCAGGGTCTATAACATCAATATAACGGAAGAGATGTTCTGCCAACGTCCGGCTATCAGCATCTCTCGGTTGACCGCCTTTAGCTTTCGAGAAGTTGGTACACTCCAAAGAAGCATGAAGCATTATCATCGAATCAGGATATAATTCACGGATACGTTCAACAATAGTATTTATCGGTGAAAGCTCCAGTGTACGAATATCCTCAATGAAATGAAGTGCATCAGGAATGTTGGCATTATGTGAAAGGATAGCATTCTTATCGTGATTCACACAGCAAACGACTTTTGCACATCTATTGCCATTTAAACGGGCTTCTTCCACGCCTTCCGACAAACCACCGGCCCCACAGAATAGGTCTATGACAAATAATTCAATGTCGGACAACCCTTCTAAGCTGCATAATATCTCTTTCAATGATTTCATAACTCAATCAATCTCCTTCGGTTTCCAATCAGACGGTAATTTTGCCCACTCGCGGAACTTGGCGTCGAAGTCGTCCATGTCCCTGAACATATCCATCTTCGAGTTCTCTGTCTCTACGAGTGAGGAGAATTCCAGGAAGTACATGTCGGCGCTCTTGACAAAGCTGTTATGAATCCTTTTCAAATTTCCGAGTAGTAACCCTTTGGCGTTCATCAGGTCTGCCGCTTCCTCCACCAGCATGTTGGCTTCGCAGTTAAGTATGTGTGCGGCTGAAAGAAGGCTGGTCAATCTGTCAATGCTACCATCGGCTACGGCGGCGTCAATTAATTGTTTTCTTGGTTTCATAATCGTGTATAAATTATTTATTTCTTATTTGGATAAACCCTCGTTTTTCGCATTCACGAAGAAGCAACAAATCTTCTTCTTTAATTTCGCATGGCGTTTCGTGGTTGATGCTCATATACCGTGAAATTCCGAATTTCCTGCATATATCGTTATAGAAACGCTTTTGCCGACCTTTTGCCATCCAACGGATTGTTAGTTTCATACGTTTTACCCCTATTAAAACTCGCTTGGCTTCTTTTCCAGACCTTCGTATCTTTTTCTATTCAATTCAGAAATCAATTCATCCGACATCCTCAAGGCGTTGATGGCAGATTTGTCACCGGACAGTGCACGTTTTTTAAGTTCCTCCCGATATTCTTCGTAGAACATCCCATTGGTTGTTCTTTGCTCATCAGCCATGTGTGCTTTATGCTCATTCCATGACTGGCTATCAGCAATAGCACAACGTTCTTTGTTGTATTCACGTAACCAGCCCATAATAACTTGCCCGTCTATGCGATTGTAACTTTCTCCATATTTCATTTTCATTGCATTTTTGAAACACAATTTGAAATCGTCAGTTTTCATGTAAGGGTATTCCTCAATGATTAAGTCTACGGTCATTGCAACCTGTGTGTCAGACATGGTATTAACCACATTGAAGAACGCCAAAGCGTCAGCAATTAAAATTACCAGTATGGCTCTCGCCTGCGGCTCTCCGAGTTTTCTGATTATAGTCCCTATGGCCGGCTCATTGCTTAGAAATACATCCTCAACTTTTTTCGGGCGCAGAGTTTCGCAATATTTCTCCGGCGAGGTCTTTAAGACGGCTAACCGATTCTCTTCTTGTGGTGACAGTATCAGTTCGTTTTCCATTATAATTTCCTTCCAATATTTTAGTAAAGTTTGCTTGTTTGAAAATCCAATCAAAGTCACATTTCCAATTGCGGTCATTAGCTCCCAGCAGGAATGGAGATTGAAGAATGAGATTGAAAACAGTCCTCACTGACTCTTTTCCATATTGGGCTATCCGGGCTTTTACAGCCTTTTTTCTCACATCGGTCATTGATTTTATCTGCTGGAGTCTATCTTTGAATGTGGAATTATAGTATTCCATCAATCCGCTGTAATCAATCTTTTCAGAGGGGGAGGGCGAAGAAAGCTTGTCTTTCTTTGATACTCCGTCAGGAGTATTTTCTTTCTTTTGATGTAGAGATATATCTATATACTCTCTTTCTTCTTTCTTTGTATTTGTGCCCTCTGTGTGCCCTGATTTTTGTAAAAGTTCGGATTGCGGTAGATTGTTGTTCATGGACTGTGCCCCAAGTTGTGCCCTTAGTTGTGCCCATTCGTGTCTTAATTCATTGATTTCCTTTTCAATACCTGTGCCCTTACTTGTGCCCTTGGTTGTGCCCATTGGATTATATTCTTCATATTTACATAAGGTTATAAGGTTCATTCCTTGATTGCACTCAACAGTTATCATACCTTTCTTTCTAAGATGCACAAGAAAGGAACGCACCTTCTTTTCAGACCATTTCCAACGCTGTGACAGAAATCTTATGGATGCAGGATATTGACCTCTTGAATAAGAGATTTCTCGACCTCCGATACTCTCCTTTCGGGGCGTTGCCTCAAATCGTGCAGACTGAATTAAGTCTAACCACGCTTCGCAACTGCTAAAAGTACGGGCTTCATTCCACATTTCATTCGAGAAAAACCTGCGGCTTAGCCTCAAAAATCCTTCGTCCATAGTCTTAGAATCTCACGTTAGTTAATTGCCTTCCGTTAGAAAATACAGCCCACTTACCATTTCCGCTATCAAACAACCGTAAGTCCGACACCTCTCCGAAACGTTTGATATTACCGCATAAATCCACAATCCAGCCACATTCTTTGGAAGGATGCGGACGGATGGCACGACCGACTATCTGATACCACATGGCAAGTGACATTGTAGGACGTGCCATAACGACCGTATCAAGTTCCGGATAGTCAAAGCCGGTGGTTAACACCCCGACATTCGCCACTACCGGAATTTCACCAGCCTTGAACGCTTCAAGTATCCTTTCGCGCTCACCTTTTGGGGTGTCACCCGAAACGATTGCGGCTCCGGGTATAGACCAGGTAAGCTGCTCCGCTTCTTTCAGAAAACGGGTAAATACCAAAATACCTTTCCGTTTTCCTCCGGCTTTGGGATTCATCAGCCTTTGGACGATATGAACGAGATAACCGTAGAAGTCTATCCGTTCATATTCTTTTTGAACTGACCTATCCGTATAGTCGGCACCAGTAGTATTTACTTTCAAGTTAAGTTCATTCCACCCTGAAGGATTCATTGAATAGTAATCCAACTTCGCCAAGTAGCCCATATCTAATAAGGTTGATATCTGTACATGATAAATGACCTCTGAAAAGACATGAGGCTTTGTCCGGGTGATAAATTTCAGCATAGAACCAAAGTCACGGCTGGAACTTAAACGATACGGTGTAGCTGTCAGCCCAAGAACCTTACACTTCACCGCATCAAAAAAATCTTTGTACATACCCTCTTTAGGGTTAACAAGGTGGCATTCGTCCACGATGATGTTCTTGAAGTGGGTGAACAGTTCGGGATGATTCTTCACACTGCCGATTGTAGCAAATGTTATCCGGCTTATCTCTTTTGAGTTAAAGGATGCAGAATAGATGCTGCAATCAAGAATACCGTATGAACAGAGTTTCTTGAAATTCTGTTCGAGTATTTCCTTCGAGGGCTGGAACACCAAGGTATGACCGTCAAGCCTTGCGGCTATATCCGCTATGATAAGCGACTTTCCGCTGCCCGTAGGTA
>OGNG01001151.1_pt1 | contig 12437 bp, 6 predicted proteins | sample 1573431 | NCBI WGS metagenome assembly OGNG01 (sample SAMEA2581927, study PRJEB24529) | metagenome | biome: Human gut stool | place: China | collected 2011
AATCATCGGTCAACACCGTATGAGATTGGAAATTTAAAAGGAAACCGGAAATTTACAAATCCAGTGAATGATACCGTGTTATTGCCACATTCCGCGGTATGGATCGAGCGTGAATAAAGAGCAGGTGAAAGTATGGCTTTTATAAGAGAAAAAGAAGAAATCAAAACGGGGTTTCAGGAGATAGAACCGTGGTCATCAGAGATTGACCTTCAGACGGATTTTGTAATGGTCTATGGTCTGAATGAATCTTTAGAATCCCGGATGCAGCAATATAGAGAGCGGGGTTATAAGGTACATTTAATGCTTGGGTGCGCCTGGGGAAATTATAAAGAATATCTGTGCGGCAGGTGGGACGGAAAGGAACACTGGGATGAATGTCAGACAGACCGGAACGGAAACCCGATCCTGCACGGGGTCGATACGCCATATATGGTGCCGACACGGTCCTTTATCCAATATCTGACGGAACACTTATGCGCTCTCATAGATAAAGGGATCACAGAAATTTATATGGAAGAACCCGAATTCTGGGAAGCGGGAGGATATTCGGAGGCATTTAAAAAAGAATATCTGGCATATTATGGCGTGGATTGGGAGCCGCCCCATACAAATATCAATGCGAAGTACCGCAGTTCCAGATTAAAAGCATATTTATATGGAAGGCTTGTCAGACATCTCAGCAGAAATATCAAAGAGTATGGAAGAAAAACGGGGAAAGAGATCCATTTTTATGTGGCGACGCACAGTCTGGTAAATTATGCACAATGGAAGATCATGAGTCCGGAAAGCCGTCTTTTGGATGTTGATGAGGTGGATGGTTTTATCGCACAGGTATGGACGGGGACGAGCGGCACAGGAAACGTATATGAGGGCCATTATAAGAGCAGAACATTTGAGACGGCGTATTTAGAGTATGGCATCATGCAGGAACTGGTTAAAGGGACAGATAAGGAAGTATGGTTTTTACAGGATCCGGTGGAAGATAACCCGGAACATGGCTGGGAAGAGTATGCAGATAAATACAAAAAGACCCTGACAGCAGCTTTATTCTGGCCGGATGTGGATCACTACGAGGTGTGTCCGTGGCCAAACAGGGTGTTTAAAGGAAGATATCCCAGAAAAGTCGGTCTTGCGGAGGGAATGATCCCGACGGAGGATATGGAAGGTGCAAAAAATATCCCGGATACCTACGCGACATTTCTGGCAGGTATGATACAGACACTGGGAGATATGACCAAAGAGGAGAGCGAAACAGAAAAAGATGCGGTTGGTGTATTTTTAGCAGATAGCTGTATGTACCAGCGGACATACCCGGATCAAGTGGAACATCATGGGCAGAAGATCAATCTGTCGGGGATGGAAGATTGGATGAACCGTCTTATTTTTCAAAAGGAAGAAGAACGTCAGCTTCTTTTATCCATGGAAAAAATGGAATATGCGTATAAAGAATGCTGCGCATTCCCGGACTGGTTTGGTCTGACACTGCCATTATTAAAATATGGTTTACCGATACAGCCGGTCTATTTTGATCACATGGTCCGCTATGAGGAATATCTGAGAAAATATCGGTATCTGATCTTAAGTTATGAATTTATGAAACCGGAAAGTGAAGAATTTCATCACAAACTGGTGGAATGGGTAAAACAGGGAGGCACACTTTTTTATATTGGAAAAGACTTTGATCCATATAATTATTTACAGGAATGGTGGCAGAAATTTTCCTGCGACACGCCTGCACAACATCTTTTTGCAGAGTTTGGAATGGATAAGGAACCAGCCAATGGATGTTACCGGATCGGAGAGGGAAATGTTCTCGTATGGAATGAAGTTCCTGCGCTGTTAAGCGTGAATGAAGCGATCGCAGATAAATACCGCAACTGGATCCGGGAAGGACTTAAGATGGGCGGATATCACTGGAATATGTGCAATTATCTGTCGGTAAGAAGGGATCCGTATATTGTGATAGCGTCCATGCAGGAATCGGATACGGGATCGGTTTATACAAAAGAGGGTCTGTTTGTGGATCTGTATGAAGATAAATATCCGGTCGTGGAGCGGGTTTTGGTAGAACCCGGGCAGGAAAAGCTGCTGTTTGATCTTGAAAAGATAAAAGAAGATGTAAGGATTATCGCAACGGCAGCGCGTATTGAAAATATGGCATGTGAAAACGGACAGCTTAGTATTGAGGCGAAGGCAATTGATCACATTCAGGTGAATATGAGGATCCGCCTGCCAGGGAAACCGGAAGATTTATGTGCACATACAGAAAGCGGGAAAAACATGGAACTGCAGTCTGTATGGGATGAGAAAAGCAGAACGGTTTTGTTATCCTACAGAAGCAACAACGAAAAAGTACATATTACAGGGAAATTAAAGTATGAATCATGATGCTAATGCAGCTGCCAGATAATTTAATGGGCTGCATCATGGAACTTATATAAAGATTGGAAACGATCTTAATATAGAAAGAAAACAAGACAAGGAGGAAAATATGGATTTCTTAGACAAAAGAGTCGGTGTAATTTGCAACGAACTTAAGAAATTAAAAGTAAAACAGGTATTTCCACTGACACAGTGGGAGTACAAGGAAGGAAACTTTATTCACCCGGAGGATGCATTAAAAGACGAGGCAGCCTGGGAAAACTTTGACTGCAAGACCATGCACTGGTATGGCAAGGACCGCCACTACTGGTTCCGCACGACCTATACCATTCCAGAGGAGCTGGATGGAAAAAGTGTATGGATCCGCGTTTCCTCACAGATCGACGAGTGGGATGACGGAAGAAATCCGCAGTTTATCGTGTTTGTGAACGGGGAGGTTTATCAGGGTATCGATATGAACCACAGGGAGTGCCTGATCACAAGAAGCGGAAAGGCAGGAGAGACACTGACCATCGACCTGCAGGCGTATACCGGGATCATGCATGAGGAATTTGCGCTCCGCACACAGATCGAGGAGATCGATGCAGAGATCGAAAAACTCTATTATGACCTGTGGGTTCCGCTTGCAGCGTTTTCCCGCATGGAGGCAGATGACAAGAACCGCAAGGATATTGAGTATGTGCTCAATGAGACGATCAATCTGCTGGATCTAAGAACCCCGTATTCCGAAGACTTTTACCGGAGTGTGCGGGAAGCATCTGCTTATATCCAGAAAGCATTGTATGAAGATATGGCAGGGTATGAGGATGTGATCGCAACCTGTATCGGGCATACACATATCGATGTTGCGTGGTGGTGGACTGTGGCACAGACAAGAGAAAAAGTCGGACGCAGCTTTGCAACTGTGTTAAAGCTGATGGACGAGTACCCGAATTATAAGTTCATGTCCAGCCAGCCACAGTTATATGCATTTTTAAAGGAGCGTTATCCGGAATTGTACGAGAAAGCAAAACAGCGCATCAAAGAGAAACGCTGGGAGCCGGAAGGCGGTATGTGGGTCGAGGCAGACTGCAACCTGACATCGGGAGAATCCCTCGTTCGTCAGTTTATGCATGGCAAACGCTTTTTCAAAGAGGAATTTGGCGTGGACAACCGTATCCTCTGGCTGCCGGATGTGTTCGGTTACTCCGGGGCATTGCCGCAGATTATGAAAAAGTGCGGAATTGATTATTTTATGACGACCAAGCTTGCATGGAACCAGTTCAATAAAGTGCCTTACGATACGATGATGTGGCGTGGAATCGACGGGACAGAGGTGCTGACACACCTGATCACGACCCTTGGCGTGAGCCAGCCGATCAAAGATTACTTTACGACCTATAATGGCATGCTGCACCCGGATGCGATCATGGGAGGATGGATGCGTTACCAGAATAAGGATATCAATAACGATATCTTAGTCTCCTACGGTTACGGCGATGGCGGCGGCGGCCCGACCAGGGAAATGCTTGAGACCTCGATCCGTATGGAAAAGGGAATCAAAGGCATTCCGAAAGTACGCCAGGAATTTTCACGCACCTATTTTGAAGAACTTGAGGAGCGCGTGAAAGGCGACAGACGCCTGCCGGTATGGGAAGGTGAATTTTACTTTGAGTACCACCGCGGAACCTATACCTCAATGGCGAGAAATAAACGCAGCAACCGTAAGGCGGAACTTGGTCTGATGGATCTGGAACTGTTGTCCGTTTTAGCACAGGCACAGGTTGCGTATCCGGCAGAAGAACTCGACCGCATGTGGAAAAAAGTCCTGATCAACCAGTTCCATGATATTCTGCCTGGATCTGCGATCCATGAAGTATATGAGGTGACAAAGGAAGAATATGCTGCACTTCAAGAACTGGAAGAGGAACGTCTCCATGCGCTCGTTGGAGATGGCGAAGGCATCACTATTTTCAATACGACCGGACACGACCGCAGTGATATTGTAGAACTTGGGGAGATCCATGCGGAAGCGTTAAAGGATGCAGAGGGCGTGCTCTATCCGGTACAGAAGACCGCAGAAGGTGCAGTGGTTTATGTAGAACATCTGCCATCAAAAGGATATAAGACATTTGCTGCTGTATCCGGGGAAACAGAGCAGAAAACGCCATTTGTCATTGTGGGTGACCATACGCTTGAGACACCGTTTTATACGGTTCATCTGGATGCGGAGGGACGTTTTGACCGCATCTACGACAAGGAAAACGACAGGGAAGTACTGCAGGATGGCAAAAAAGGCAATCAGTTCCGTATGTACGAGGATAAGCCGATGTGCTTTGATAACTGGGATGTGGATATTTACTATACCGAAAAGTACTGGGATGTCAATGATGTGATTTCTATGGAATGGACAGAGTGTGGTCCGGTGCGCACAACATTAGAGATCGAGCGCAGGGAGAGCAATTCTGTGATCCGCCAGAAGATCCATTTCTATGCAGACAGCAGAAGGATCGAATTTGAGACTTATGTGGACTGGAAAGAGCATCAGACATTGTTAAAGGTACATTTCCCGGTCAATGTACATACCGATGAAGCAACATTTGATGTACAGTTTGGTAATCTGACACGCAAAGTGCATACCAATACGAGCTGGGATAAAGCACGTTTTGAGAGCTGCGGACAGAAATGGATCGATCTCTCGGAAGGTCACTACGGAGTCAGCATGTTAAATGACTGCAAATATGGACATTCCGTGAAGGATTCTGATATGGCACTGACACTGATTAAATCCGGCATCGAACCGAATCCGGTGGCAGATCAGGAAGAGCACTATTTTACCTATGCAATCTATCCGCATGCGGAAAAATGGCAGGAAGCAAAGACCGTGGAGCAGGCATATGACCTGAACCAGCCGGCTATTGCAGTGGCAGGAGGAAAGCCGGGAAGCCTGTTGTCAAAAGCATCTGTGGACAGGTCCAACGTTGTATTAGAGACGATCAAGTGTGCAGAGTCCGGTCATGGCATCATTATCCGTATGTATGAGAGCGAAAATGCACTCACAAAGACAAATCTTGTAGTTGAGGGGAACTACAACAAAGCGTTTGTCTGCAATCTGCTCGAGGAGGAAGAAGCAGAATTAGAGTTGAAAGACGGAGTGGTTTGTGTACAACTGAAACCGTATGAAGTTGTTACTGTAAAACTCGTTTAAAATCATATAGAGGCATTCAGATTCCGAAGAGAGTTCGGTGGGATGCCTCTCTTTTTATAGGGAGATTTACGTTATGACCAATAAATTAAGCCATATTTTTGAGTGTTCCGATCATATTACGGAAAAACAGTATCGGACCAGCAGGGCACTTTTTATCCTCGATGGATGCGCTTCCACACAGATTTTTACGGTTACTTCCGGCGCATTTTTATCGGGACTTGCCTATCTTGTGGGTGCGGGGACGGCACTGACCGGGATCATAGCTGCACTGCCGACGCTGATGAATACCATCCAGATTTTTTCCTCTGTCGTCTATGAGAACCGCGCAGGCAGCAAACGGATCACGGTAGAGTTTGCACTCATCCAGCGCTTATGCCTGCTCATGATGCTGTTTGTTCCGACATTGATGTTAGGAGCGAGAATCTCGGTGGCAGTGATCGCGGTGCTGTATTCCTGTGCACATTTCTGTGGGGCATTTATCAACACCGGGGCAAATAACTGGCTGATCAGCCTGGTGAAAAAAGAACGGTTGGGAAGATATCTCGGACTGAAGGATTCAATGACTTTAGTTGCGTCCACAGGCGGTTCCCTGATCTTAAGTAAAATTTTAGATGCCTACCGTTTCGCGGATCAGGAGATTCTGGGATTCCGGATCATCGGCATTTTATGTATCGGTATCTGCGTGGTCGACATTACCTGTCTCACGCTGATCCGGGAACCGGAAAATGTGAAACATGTGGAGCCACTGAACATAAGGAAAGCAATACAGATGCCGCTCACAGACCAGAATTACCGCAATATATTGATTTTCTTCCTGCTGTGGAGTGTGGCGTCTAATTTTGCCAGTCCGTTTTTTTCTATTTATATGTTAGAGAATCTGGGGCTGTCCTATTTTTATATCACCGTCATGAATATGGTTGCATCGGTGGCGCGGATCGCGGCTGCAAATCTGTGGGGGAAGGCAGCAGACAGTTATTCGTGGAGGCTTGTCACGCTGGGGTCCATTTTTATGCTGGGAGTTGCATATATCGGCTGGGGACTGCTGACGAAAGAAAACTGTATCTACTGGCTTCCGGTCGTACAGGCTGTGAGCGGGGTTGCCTGGGGCGGCATCAATATTGCGACTTTTCGGATGCAGTTTGCCTTTGCACCGTTAGAACACCGTGTCAGCTATGTCAGCTTCTGCTCAACAATGGTTGGGTTTGTAGGATTTTTTTCATCCATGCTCGGCTCGACATTTGTGGCATTAGCAAAGGATATCAGGATTTTAAACATTCCGGTAGATAACATACAGATGGTGTTTATTTTGTCTGCATTCGGAATTATTGCAAGTGCATTATACAGCCGAAAAATAAAGGAGAAATGACAGGACAGATATGGAGAGAGATAGCAGAAAGCGGGCAGAGGCGCTGCTTGCGCAGATGACCGCAACAGAAAAAGTGGGACAGTTAAACCAGCATTTATATGGTTTTCGGATCTACCATGTAGAAGATGGAAAAATTATTTTTACGCAGGAATTAAAGGATGAAGTAAAAAAGTGGGGCGGGATCGGCACGATCTATGGTCTTTACCGTGCAGATCCATGGTCGGAAAAAAATTATGAGACAGGGCTTGCCGGGGGACTTTCCATGCAGGCATATAATCAGTTACAGAAATATGTGATCGAACACAGCCGCCTTGGAATTCCATTTTTACTGAGCAGTGAATGTCCACATGGACATCAGGCGTTAGACGGATATCTGCTCCCGGTCAATCTGGCAGTAGGTGCATCGTTTGACCCGGCATTGTATGAGCGGGCAGGGCAGGTGTGCGGCAGGCAGTTAAAGCAGATGGGCGTGGATTTTGCACTGGTTTCGGCACTGGATATTTTAAGAGACCCAAGATGGGGGCGCAGTGAGGAGTGTTATGGGGAGGATCCATATTTATCGGCAGAGCTCGCGCGGGCGATCGTAACAGGAATCCAGAAAGAGGGCGTTGCAGTGGTTGCAAAACACTTTTGTGCACAGGGGGAGACGACCGGAGGGGTCAATGCCAGCGCAGCGCGGATCGGAGAGAGGGAACTGTGGGAGATCCATTTACAGGCGGCGAAGGCATGTTGTGAGGCGGGCGTAAAAGGCATTATGGCTGCATACAACGAGATCGATGGAAAATTCTGCCATGCCAACAGACATCTGCTGCAGGATATTCTGCGGGAACAATTGGGGTTTGACGGGGTCGTGATGGCGGATGGCATCGCCATCGACCAGTTAGACATTATGACGGGGGATAATATCAGGTCGGCAGCACTTGCACTGAAAGCAGGTGTGGATATCAGTCTGTGGGATGAAGGTTATACAAAGTTAGAGGAGGCGTTAAAACAGGGATTTATCACGGAAAAGGAACTCGATCAGGCGGTCCTTCGAGTGCTCACTTTGAAATTTGAGCAGGGACTGATGGATAAACCTTATATTGATGAAAACGGGAACCGTACCGCCTCTTACAGCGAAAATGGTGCTGTTTCATTTCCGATAGAGGCATATCAGGAGTCGGAAAAACTGGCGCGCGAGTCGGTAGTGTTGTTGAAGAATGAAAATGTACTGCCGATTGGGAGAGCAGAAAAAATAGCCCTGATCGGTCCAAATGCGGATGATATTTACCGGCAGATCGGTGATTATTCACCTCCAATGGACAGGGCAGGATATGAGACGTTAAAGAGCGGCATGGAAAAAGAATTTGGTGCAGACCGGGTTCGCTGTTATAATGGACATGAGGTCGGGACGGCTGTTTCTCTTGCGGAAAATGCGGATATTATCGTGCTGGCATTAGGCGGATCATCGAGTCGTTTTAAAGGGGCGCTGTTCGATGAAAACGGTGCGGCAAAAGTACAGGGAGTACTTGAGATGGACTGTGGGGAGGGCATGGATACCGCCAGATTACAGCTCCCCGGGAACCAGAACGAACTGTTTACGGCTGTCTGTGCGCTGAAAAAACCGGTGATCTCCGTAGTCATTGCCGGGCGGCCTTATGCAATCCCTGAAATTGCGCAGGATTCAGATGCACTGTTATATGCTTTTTATCCGGGACCGATGGGAGGAAAAGCAATCGCGGAGCTGTTGTCTGGAAAATATGCACCGTCCGGCAGACTGCCGGTGTCCCTTCCGCGAAACTGCGGACAGCTTCCGGTGTACTATAACCATACGGTGTCCTATCCGGCAATGCACTATTGTGATATGGAACATGGAGTTTTGTATACATTTGGGGAAGGAATGGGATATTCCCACATGGAGTATGTGGATATCTGTCTTAAAAAGCAGCAGGATGTGTGGATTATTTCAGGAATTGTAAAGAATAAAGGAAATATAGATGATACGGCAGTGCTGCAATGCTACCGGAAAGTGTTGTCCGGTGAACTTGTGCCAAGAGAGCGGGAACTGGTTGCATTTTCCAGAATAAAAGTGGAAAAAGGAAGTCATAAGGCATTTGAAATCGTTATGGATGCGGATAAATTCCGGTATTTTAATGAGAGTGGTGCAAAGATTTATAAGAGTAAAATACTTTTAATGGATAGTGGAAAAATAATTTTTGAAGAATAGGAAGAAATTCTGACAGCAGGAGGAGAAAATTATGTATTTATTACCAAAGCCAAAAACAATTAAAGAACAGGACGGACAGATGCTGCTTTGCCACAGCACACATATTGTGATGACAAAAGAGGTGGCAGAGACAGAGATGCATGCAGCAAAAAGACTGCAGGAGGCGATCAGGCAGGAAACGGGGCTTATCCTGCCGTTTTCCGTAGGGGAAGTAAGGGAGGGGGATCTCTCTCTTGGGATCGCAAAAACATTACCAGAGCAGACATATGAGATCACGATCGACGAAAAAGGCGGACAGATTTCAGGCGGCGACGGGGCTGGCGTGCTTTATGGTGTGGAGACCTTCTGCCAGATCGTACAGCAGTGTGGCGGGATACTGCCCTGTGTACAGATTCAGGATGCCCCAGATATGCCAAACCGTGGTTATTATTTTGACCAGACAAGGGGACGTGTGTTAAAACTGGAAGAACTCAAAAAAATTGCAGACAGGATGTGCCGCTATAAATTAAACCAGCTTCAGCTTTATGTGGAACATACCTATCTGTTCCGTGACTTTTCGGAAATGTGGAGGGATCAGACTCCGCTTACGGCAGAGGAAATCTTAGAACTTGACAGTTATTGCCGGGAACGTCATATTGAACTGGTTCCGTCGCTGGCAAGTTTTGGACATCTGTGCACACTGCTCTCCACAAAAACATATGGGGATCTCTGCGAGATGGAGGATTCCTGGAAGGAGCCGTTTTCCTTCTGGAACCGGATGCGGTATCATACGATCAATGTCTCCGATGAGCGTTCCCTTCCTCTGATCAAAAAGATGATCGCAGAATATATGCAGTTGTTTTCTTCCAACAAATTTAATATCTGTGCGGATGAGACATTCTGCCTTGGCAAATATAAATCGAAAAAACTTGCCGAAGAGCGTGGCGTCCATCGGCTTTATATTGACTATGTCAAAGAGCTTGCACAATTTCTGGTGGAAAATGGAAAAATCCCGATGTTCTGGGGCGATATCATCTGGAATTCGCCGGAACTGATGAAGGAACTGCCGGAGAGCATGATCTGCCTGAACTGGGGATACGCACCGGAACAGAGGGAAGATGAGACGAGGGCGATCGCACAGACGGGTGCAGTGCAGTATCTGTGTCCGGGTGTATGCGGCTGGAACCAGTGGGCAAACTTAATAGAAAATTCTTATAAAAATATTACAAGAATGTGCGGTTATGCGGCAAAATATCATGGCATCGGTGTGTTGAACACAGACTGGGGAGATTTTGGACACGTTAATGATCCGGCATTTTCTGTTCCGGGGATGATCTACGGTGCTGTATTTTCCTGGAATGGGGAGAAGATACCATTTGCAGAGTTAAACCGTATGATCTCACGGATCGAGTATGGGGATACTACCGGAAATTATGTTTCCCATCTGGCAGAAATCTGCGGACAGTCGGTATTTCAGTGGAGAGAAGCTGTCATGTATTATGAGAACCGGTGCTTAAAGCATGAACTCGAAGAGGGCGAAGATCTGTTCCGCGGTGTGGATCAGGCGGGTGTAGATGCTGCAGCAGATGCCCTGCGAGATATATACAAAAAACTTTTGGAGAGCACGCAGGCGATGCCGGAAACGAAAAAACAGATGCAGCTTTTATCCGTGACATTGCAGGGGATCGGTATCTGGAATGCCGTAGGACTCCTGACAGAAAGCATGGAAAAAACGGGAAGTTTTGATATGCAGAAAGGTCTGGAACTGGCAGAAAAGTTAGAATGCTGGTTTATGGCTTATAAAGAAAACTGGAGAGCCACCAGCAAAGAAGGCGATCTGCATCATATTGCAGAGATCGTGTTCTGGTATGCAGACTGGATGCGCAGAAAATGATAAAAAAGTATAAATTCTATCAGGTGATAACTGATTAATCATCAGGACTTTTCACGGGAAATTTATGATATAGCATATTGTTTGCTGCCGGAATCATAAGCAAATGAGAGGATACAAGAATAAATCTCAATATTTTCCACATACTAACTCCAAAGCTGATATATAAGAAAGAGCTGCTTTATCAAAATATAGCATTGGAGGATAACAACGTGAAAGCAACAGGAATTGTTCGCCGGATAGATGATTTAGGACGTATCGTAGTGCCAAAAGAGATCAGAAGAACTTTAAGGATCCGCGAGGGAGATCCGCTTGAGATATTTACAGACCGTGAGGGGGAGATCATCCTGAAAAAATATTCACCGATCGGTGAACTCGGACAGTTTGCAGGGGAGTACGCGGAGAGCCTGGCACAGACCACGGGATATCTTGTACTTGTGACAGACTGTGACCATGTGATCGCGGCATCCGGAAGCGGGAAAAAAGAATTTGAGGGAAAGCCGGTCAGCAGACAGTTAGAGGAAGCCATCAGTGAGAGAAAGAACTATCAGGCATCTGCAGGGGATGCAGAATTTATGAAAGTGACGCTGGATGATGCCGGGGAATATACGGAGCAGGCATTAAGCACGATCATCTGTGAGGGAGATGCGATCGGTGCAGTGGTCATCTGTAATAAGGATGAAAAAAAGAAAATGAGTGATACCGAAGGAAAACTGGCTGCTGCGGCAGCATCATTTTTGGGAAGACAGATGGAACAGTAAAAAAGAAGATCAAAGATAAGAAGAGGCGGCGGGGTTTCTAATAAGAAAATTCCGCTGCTTCTTTTCACTATTGGAAAAACAGAAAAAATCATATACAATAGACACTGTAAATGAGACAGAAATGGAGCAGCTTATGAAATTCATACATGTTTCGGATGTACATCTTGGGATAAAACCGGATGTGGGAAAACCGTGGAGTGAAAAAAGAGCGCAGGATATCTGGGATTCGTTTGCAGAAGTGATCGATGCAGCAGTGGAGCTAAAGCCGGATTTTTTGCTGATATCAGGGGATTTATTCCATGCGCAGCCATTGAAAAGAGAGCTTAGGGAAGTTAATTATCTTTTTAGCAGGATACCACAGACGAAAATCATTCTGATGGCGGGCAATCACGATTATCTTCGAACGAAATCCTATTATCTGACAATGGAATGGGAGGAAAATGTTTATTTTTTCCGTCAGGAAGAACCCGGTCATTTTGATTTTGATGAGGAAAATGTCAGCATTTATGGATTAAGTTACTGGCATAGAGAGATCGGGGATGCTATTTATGATTCGGTCATCCCGGAGGATAGATCAAGGATCAATCTCCTTTTAGTACATGGCGGAGACAAACAGCATATCCCATACAATCCCAAACTTATCTTGGAAAATGGGTTTGATTATA
>OGNG01001191.1_pt1 | contig 12047 bp, 7 predicted proteins | sample 1573431 | NCBI WGS metagenome assembly OGNG01 (sample SAMEA2581927, study PRJEB24529) | metagenome | biome: Human gut stool | place: China | collected 2011
ATAAGGCAGGCAACTGGTAAAGCAAGGCTCCTCCGCCGAATAGGTGGTGAATACCGCCTCAGGGAAATGTTTCCGGATTAGCCGCATTCCATATTCGAATTGGCGGATAGCGCTCTCGCCTGATGTTCCGAAGAAATAACTTTGGGCATAGGTCGGGTTTACGTACTCGATCCGCCCACTCTCCACGGATTGATCCTTAAATAAGCGCTTGAAAGCCTCGTAACCTTCAGGGTCTCGTTGCCGTACGACTTCCCATGATTCAGGCTCGATCTCGATATTGATATTCCAGTTGGGATTCTGCCTTAATTTCTGGGCGATAAAGGCGGTCTGCCCCACCGGGTAATGCCCGTAGATACCGCCATGATAGCCATCGATGAAATAGGCTTGTTGGGCATCTGCCCAACCGGCCAACAAGAATTGGCTTAATACGAATATCGCTAGTTTCTTTTTCATATAATATGTACTATTAATTCACATTTAGAATACTTCCAGTCGGTGGGAGACGGGGCACGCCCCGTCTCTACAAGTCTGTAAATTTCTTGATCTCTATTCGCAAGGGGATTGGTTTATTTTGCTCATAGATCTGGTTAACCAGATCCTGTTGCTCATTCACGCAATCCTCACGAATCCCCTTGTGCATGTATTGTAGCCAAAGGTCGCCGTTCCATTGCAAGAAGATGTCGTGGGGACGGTATTTGCGCAAGGTATCCACGGCAGCCTCGTTGCAGGCCCAAAGCATGCCCGTCTTCCGCATCAAGTTATATTCCACCCAATAAAATTCACGCATCTTACGCTCTTTCAACCAGCGTTCCTCGTTCATCTGGCGGATCTTCATCGCTTGTTTATACTGCGGGGTATTCTGAAGAAGAGCCATATTGATACCTCGCTCCAACTCCCTCGCCGTAAAACGACCGATAAACTCCCCACCGATCGTCAACCCATAATATCCATCCGACAAACCGCTCACGGACAATCCCTCATAATTCATCTCATCCATAAAAGGGATAACACTCAAGGCATCTGCCTGCGTATGTTTCTCATTATCATAATAAGAGGTATCGATAGGATACGGAAGCGATTTCGCCTCGTACGTAAAAGTAAGGTTATCCGAGGAAACAGACAAATCCGAGACACGGCAATTATCCGAGCGAGTCACCTTTTTCCCCGCTCCGTCTATCCGGATATCGGCTACCGGCTTACCGGCCAGACCTTGCGCCTTCAAGAAGAGATAAGCCATGACCAGATGCCCGTCCGTAGAGGGATGTATACGATCCTTCCCGCATAAGGTATACATGGAATCCTCCGCTTGCTCCCATTGGTTGATCGCTACCATCGGGCGGTTAAAATCCACGAATCCCCATTGATTCTCCCGGGCCCGGGCATTCAGGAAATCCACGATCTCCAAGATTGGCGTATTCTTCCCCGGGAAAGCGACCTTATTGAAACGAGAAGTCTCGTCATAAGGAGAGCTTCCGATCAAGATTTTCCTCACCTCCGGATACTTCTTATAGACCTCCTCGATAAGGGCATAATCCCGGCAAGCTTTCTCTACCCGGTTCCGGGCGATCGTATCCGCCCCCGGCTTCCGAAAATCCATATAGCCGACATCGTTCATGCCAAAAGATAGCGTCACCACCGTAGGCTCATGTTCGAAAACCTTATCCAACCGCTGGTAAATCATCTCGGCTACATCCCCACCTACTCCCTCGTTAAAGATATCGATGCGTTGATCCGGGAAACGGGTCATATAATACAGCCAGATATATGAATGATAATGCCCACCGCAAGTAATGCTGTTTCCCACGAAGGCGATCCGATCTCCTTTCTGAAACGGAGCTATCGACTGAGCATATACTCCTGCAAGACCTGATAAAAGCAAACAGACAAACAAAACATATCTTTTCATCTCTATTTCTCTCTTCTCTAATTTTCTGTGATGAATAATATATACCGTGTTAAAAAATATTACTATCAATAGTAATCGTATTTATCATGGATAATAATCCGGATTACTACGGATAGTAATATCCTTCCACACACCTCTAGTCTAGAGAATCGCCCGCTTACTTTTAGCGAACGACATCCTCACCAAGCAGAGGGTTCAGTTCTTTCTCACGCAAAGGTACCGGGAAAACCAAATCCGATTCTTTAAACGGATACGTATGATTAACCGCCTGATAGCCGAATAAATCAACCATTTGCTTCGAAACCGGATCAAACGCACGGTGAGTACGCAACATATCATACCATCCTGTAAACTCATAACAGAGTTCCCACGCACGTTCTTTCAATACTTGATCAACCGTGATTGAAGTCGGTCTCGCCTCATTGGGCAACGCACGGTGACGAACTTGGAAATAAGCATCCACAGCTATAGCGTCGGAAGTAGATCCACCATCCAAGGTAGCTTTTGCCTCCGCACACATTAATAGAACGTCCGCATAACGGTAAACCGGAATATTCGCCCCGCTCTTTCCTGTAGATTCGGCATTCTCATCCCAATATTTGCATAAATAAGGAACATCCAAAGTAATCGTTGTCTCCGGATCACCATATTTGGGTTTAGAAGTATAGAAAAACTCCTCATTCCGTTTACGAATATCTTGGTCATCATAACTTTCATAAAACTCTTTACGAGGAGCCAAACCACCCCCATAAGCCGGAGTAATGGAAATCGGTTGTTCCGGATAAGGCAAAAGGCCAAAATGGAAAGGAGCCCCGGCATCTTGCGCCTCACGCTGGATCATAAAAATATGCTCACCACTATTTTCGTTCTCTGACGCACGCAAATCCTTATAATCAGCGAACAAGCTAAAGGCTCCACTATCAATAACCTCCTTGGCTTTCTCGTAAGCCAATTGATAATACTCATTTCCTTTTTGAAGCGGATAACCTGCCATTGTCAAATAAACCTTAGCTAAAAGGGTCTTGATCGCTCCCATAGAGACATGGCCTGTTTTATCACTCCAATCCAGCCCGGACTGCTCCGCCTTTTTCAAGTCTTCCACGATCTGGTTATAAATATCTTCCTTAGGAGACCTGGGGATCTTCACCGTATTCAAGTCTACCGTAGGTTCCGTCTTCAACGGGATATCCCCGAATAATTGTACCCCTTGAAAATAGTAATACGCCCGCAAGAAATAAGCCTCTCCCAGATACTTCGCTTTCTGGCTCTCGCTAATAATATCCGTAGCGGAAACATTTTGAATCACGCTATTACAATTTTCCAAAGGAAAGAAAGTAGCCTTCCAGAAGTTACGAATAATGCCGTTACTCTCTTCCAAACCGGAAAGCAACAAGAACTGGTTCTGCTCATTACCGGCCGCACGAGGACGATAACTAGTACCTACAAGATATTCCAAGTTAAAAAGGTGAACTGTAGCAATCTCGAGGTCGGAACTCAACAGATCATCAAGCCCGTCATAAGTGCCATCCACAGCCGCCTTTATCTGGTTCTCTGTCGTATAATATTCAGAAGGACTCAAGAAGGTTTTCGGGTCTTCCTCTAAAAAATTCGTACAGGATGTAAAAGCCATTGTCGCAGAAAGCAAGCCACACATCCATACATGCGCTTTATTTTTCATATCTTAGTTTTTTACGAAGTAAAGATTAAACAATTAGAAATTAACACCTAAAGTAAATGAATACGTACGAGGTTTGGGATAGGTATAAAAATCCACTCCTTGCTCAAATACAGCATCATAACTCGTCACCTCCGGATCACTACCAGAATAGTTCGTAATCAAGAACGCATTCTCCACATTGAATCCCAAGGATAAACTCTTGATGTGAGCGGCAGAAAGCATACGGGAACTAAAGTCATATTTCAAGCCGATATTACGTAAACGCAAGAACGAACCCGGCTCACAACTCCAAGAATCTACGTCATTCTCATATCCATCTCCCGGAAGGCGCAAGCTAGGCACCATCGTGTTTTGGTTTTCCGGCGTCCAAGCGTTCACCGGAATGTCCGCATAAGCATTGGAGAATGTCACACGGTTACCCATCAACTGGCGAGTGAAGTTAATCAACTTATTACCATACACCCATTGTAAATCAAACATAAACGTGAAGCCTTTCCACGAGAATGTATTTGTCATATTCATCTCGAATTTAGGAGCGCCATTTCCGATATAGTCTTGGTCTTCACCATCCTTCATTCCATTACCATTTTTGTCCCAATACTTGATATCGCCGGGTTTCTTATTATATTTAGCGGCTTCTTCCGCCTCATCGGTTCCCCATGTACCTAGGCGAACATAGCCGTAAAGGGCATTTAAAGGATGTCCCTCTTCAATACGTCCTCCCCATTTACCAATGATATTATCATTTATATCCAGTACCATCGATCGGTTCATCGTATAATTCCAAGAGGTAGTCCATAAGAAATCACGGCTTTGGATATTGCGTGTATTCAAGCTCATCTCAAGACCTTGATTACGGATCTTACCCAGATTTGTCATAGTTTTCTCATATCCCGAGTTAGAAGGCAATTGTAGCTCATACAATAAATCAGTCGTAATCTTATGATAATAATCCGCCATAAACTCGATACGCCCATTAAAGAAACTCAAATCGATACCCGCATCAAGTTGTCTGGATTTCTCCCAGCGTAAATCCGGATTTGCCATACTTTTCAACGTAACGATCGTCGTCATATCCTTGCCAAAAGGAAGGCGTTTATTCTCATAACGTGCCATAGACGCATAATCACCGATTTCCGCGTTACCCACCGTACCGTAGCTCAAACGGACTTTCATATCATCAATCACCTTTTTTGCGTTCTCGAAGAAATTCTCATTGGATACACGCCAAGCGGCCGAGAATGAAGGAAAGAAACCATATTGGTTATTCAAGCCAAAACGAGAAGAACCATCCTCACGGAAAGAAGCGCCCAATAAGTAACGATTGTCAAAATTATAGTTGATACGGGCATAGTAAGAATTCATTTTATTATCCGTATAGTCTGAGCCAACCTTAGAACGTACGGTGCCGACTCCCATATTATTGTACTCAAAATAATCATCGAAGAAATTCTCGGCCCCTAGCTCGCTTTTCTCTGTTTTTGAGTAATACCAACTGGCTCCCGCTACGACATTCAAGTTATGCTTATTCCAGCTTTTATCAAAAGTCAAGTAGTCCTCATTCGTCCACGACATCGTATTTCGATGTGCTTTCTCCGCTTTACCCTTTTGAGTATCTCCATAGCCGAATAAGGTACTCGGGTTATAAGATGAATTGATATAAGAACCATCCTGGCGGCTGAAGCTAGTCGTTAACTTTAACCAAGAGGTAATCTTAAACGTACCAATCACGTTAGCCAACGTGTACTGATTCTTATCGATATTCTTACGTTCCTTTAAAATCCTCACGGGATTCTCCGTATCTTCCGCACCTGGATAATCTCCTTTACGGGAATAGGTACCATCCTCATATTGAACCGGAAGGAACGGTAATGCTTCCAATGTATACCGAGAGATCGCATTCTCCGAGTTTCGGGCATTACTAGATCCAACATTCAACATGGCCTGTAAATGGAACCATTCTTTCAAATCCCATCCGACATTGATAAATGCGTTTAACTGACGTTTATAGGTCTCCAACATTATACCTTGATTATCTTTGTAACTTACATTCGCCACAGCGGTCAGCTTATCGCTTCCTCCAGAGAAACTAAGTGAATGCTGATGAGAAAAAGCCGTACGAGTCACGGCATCCTGCCAATCCGTATCATATTTCGGAGTCCCGTCCGGATTGAACAGGTCATTCTTATGCGTAAACATATTGCTCGGATCCAGATGGGGAGCGATACGTCCCGGTTGAGCCTCATAAGCACGCTTGAATACATCCAAAGCCTCTTCCGCATTTAAGACATCGACTTTACGAGCTAACGTTCCTGCTGACAGAACTGTATTATACGAGATATTCGTCGTATTTTTCTTACCTTCCTTTGTTGTTATCACCACAACGCCATTCGCACCTCTCGCACCATAAATAGAAGAGGAAGTAGCGTCTTTCAAGATATCGATAGACTGGACAATATTCGGATCAATCTGGTCCGGATCCACGCCAACCACACCATCGACCACATATAGCGGTGTATTAGAAGAATTCAAAGAACCGATACCACGGATTTTTATCGCAGGACTACCACCCGGTGCACCAGAATTCAAGGCGATATTAACACCAGCCACCTTTCCGGCCAATCCTTGGAATACGTTCGTGGCATTCGGACGCTCCAATAACTTCTCCGAGTCTACGGAACCCACTGATGTCGACAAGTTTCGTTTCAACATCGTACCATATCCAACGACAACGACCTCTTCAAGCGCCTTATAATCCTCGGCCAACTTCACGTTAAACAGTGTACGATTCCCGACCTCGATCTCTTGCTCCGCATAGCCGATATAGGAAAATGACAGGATATCGTTATTAGCCGCATCCAAGCTAAACTTTCCATCCAGATCCGTAACCGTACCGACCGTCGTACCCTTAATCACGACATTGGCCCCGATAACCGGTATGCCATCCGGATCCGTAACGATACCGGAGATCTTTTTCTTTTGTTGCTGTACGGCGTCTTTCTTCAAGATCGTGATGTGCTTACCTGATATGCGGTAGGTCAAGTTCGTGTTTTTCAACAACTCATTCAACACGTCGGTGACTTGGCGATTCTTCACCTGTATATCCACCTGCTTACTATTATCAATATCCTCGCTCTTATAGAAAAACATGAACTCGGTCTGTTTCTCAATCTCCGAGACGACATCATAGAACGTCCCGTTCTTTACTTCTACCGTAACTTGAGCTTTTTGCGCATAGGTATCCGCCGAGACAAAAAAGCAATGTGATCTTCATGATTGATTTAATTTTTTTAGGCAATAGCTCATCGCTATTCCAGACTTTTTCCATAAGTTTGTAATTATTTTTTATTAATGACTTACCTTGCTCGCTACTTTTTAGAGGACAGCGATAAAGGTGATTAAACGAATAATGAACGTCTAAGAATCGGGGGTGAGTGGTGTCAGTCCCGATTCTTTTTTGTGATCAGGTATTTGTCATAGGCAATTCGAATGTTTAAGGTTATACATCTATTATTTTGTTATTTGCTCCTCGCCGATATCAGGATATCTTTTCCGTCTTTCGTGAAAGTGAATTGTTTCTCCGAGTTAATAATATCTAGCACCTCTTGTATACCTTGATCCAAGGAGAAGGTTCCTGTGTAGCGGATGTTCCGCAGACTGTCATGCGCCAAGCGGATATTTACCCCATAGTAATTCTCCATACGTTTTACGATAGAGACTAAGGTCTCATCCTTGAAACGATATTTCCCACCTACCCAAGCGTTCGAGATCGAGGCATCTGTCTCTGACAAGAAAATAGAGCCGGTCCGGTTATCCGACCGGGCTTGCTGGTTCGGCTTTAGCTTCATACTACTCATTTTCCGTCCTTGAGCGTCAAAAGATTCCAATAGGATACTACCACTTAATAAGGTGGTGACGCTAAAACGATCATCGTTGAAAGCCTGTATATTGAATGAGGTTCCGAGTACCGTGATTTGTTGGTTCTTTAGTTTTACGATGAAAGGTTTCGAATGATTCTTCGCAACCTCGAAATAGGCCTCACCCTCCAGATGAACCACACGCTCATCTCCATTAAAAGAGGTGGGGTATTTAAAACGGGTGGAGGCATTGAGTATGATCTTACTGCCGTCGGATAGCAATAGCGTGTTCGCACGTCCGCCTTTTTCCACTACAATCTCGTTATATTCCGTATCGCCAGCATATAAACGATTGCTTATCCATTGATTCATACCCACACCTATTCCCATAGCGATTACGATAATCGCCGCATATCTCAAGAATGAAAGCCAGAACTGTTTGCCAAGGACCTTGGATTTCACAGATACGCCAGAGATCGCATCCAGCTTTCCAGCCATTCGCTCCCAACTACGCTCCACGGAATAATGGTTCAAGAACGCCACTTCTTTCCGAGTGTCAAAAAGCCCCTTAAGCTCAAAGAAGTGGGATTTATTAGCGTCACTCTCGTGAATCCAAGCATCCAACACCCGAAGTTCATCCTCCTGAATCTCGTTCTGCAAATAGCGTATGATCAGTTCTTCTATCGAATTATTAGATTCCATTTTCTGTTTCATTTATAATATATACGACCGGTTCCCTCTTTTTACTTACGTATTCTACCGTATTTTCATCTAAAAAATAAAATCAGTGCCAGAAGCACCAACACATTCCGTATGATCTTCAATCCTTTATAGAGTTGCGCCTCTACCGTACGTTGAGAGATATTTAGCATTCCTGCGATCTCCACTGATTTCTTCCCGTCCACATAAGCCAACGTAAAAACCTCTCGGCATCTGTCCGGTAACTTGGCTATTTCCCGGTAAACGGAGTCCAGACGCTCTTTCTCCAGCTCCGCCGCATCCAACCGATTATAATAATCTATCTCCTCTATCTTTAGTCTACGAGCAACCTCATCCGCATAAGTCTTTTCTATTGATTTATGCTTTAGGTAATCGAGGCAAGCATTTTGAACGGAACGGAATAGGTATGTCTTCAAGCCTTCTTCCACGGAATAAATCTCTTTCTTTTGCCAGATCTTGATGAATATATCATGCACTAAATCTTCCGCCGTATCGCTATCCACATATTTCGAGGCATAAAAGATCAGTCTGGGGGCATTCTCCAGATATAATAATTTAAATTTATCTAACTCATGGTTCTTAATAATATAGTCTTTCATGCTCAACGTGGACATTTCTTGTATTATATTAGACAGTTCAAGGCTTCTCCTTTGTCTATATACGATCATAGAAACAGATATACTTACGCCCACACGAAAAAAATAACACAAAAACAAAAAGCCCTATCCGAACTTAATCAGATAGGGCTTTCAGATTATTCTATCGCTAGATATTATCTCAACGGGATATATTGTACAAACGCCTCGATCGCCTCATAAGAAGCCAAACCTAATTGGCGATACAACTCCGCGGTAGCACGGTTGCGATCTTCGGCACGCTGCCAGAACAAACGCTCGTCGTCACCCAGATACGGAGCGCTCTCGGCCTGCGATTGATGCTTCAAAATAGCGTTACGTTTGAAGCGCAACTCCTCCGGACTGATAGGTACGGCCATCTCAATATGGTCCATTTCCCATTCTGCCCATGCGCCGCGATACATCCATACACGGCAGTTCTTCATCCATTCCTCGTCTTTCACCTCGTCGATAGCGGCCAGTACGGCATCCAGACAAACCTTGTGGGTTCCGTGCGGGTCAGCCAAGTCACCGGCGACAAACATTTGATCCGGCTTGATCTCGAGCAACAGGGCCTTTACGATATCCTTGTCGACCTCACTCAAATCATTCTTTTTCACTAATCCGGTCTCGTAGAACGGAAGATCCAAGAAATGAACATGATCGTCCTTCACGCCCGAGTAGCGGCAACCGTGACGGGCCTCCTCCCGACGGATCGTTCCTTTCATAAAGAGGACATCCTTCCGCTCCGGCTCGCCGTTCTCCACCTTCTCGTAACGCAGGTAGTTGATGATCTCGTTCGCCTTATCCTTCACGGCCGAGTCGGGAGAGTATTTCTCACATACATCACGCAAATACTCGCAATAACGGATTACCTCCTCGTCGCCTACGGCAATATTACCGGAAGTCTCGTAAGCCACATGCACATCATGATGCTGGTCGCACAAACGACGCAAGGTTCCGCCCATGGAGATCACGTCATCATCCGGGTGCGGACTGAATACGATCACTTTCTTCGGATACGGGTTAGCACGCTCCGGACGATTGGAATCGTCGGCGTTCGGCTTGCCACCCGGCCATCCGGTAATCGTATGCTGGATATCGTTGAATATCTTGATATTTACGTTGTAAGCGGAACCATATAACGCCAATAGCTCACCCAATCCGTGCTCGCTATAATCCTTGTTTGTCAATTTCAAGATCGGTTTGTCCGTCAACTGACACAACCAAACGATCGCACGGCGGATCAACTTATTATCCCACTCGCAGCTAGTCACCAACCAAGGATGACTGATACGAGTCAAGTCATAAGCGGCGGAAAGATCGATCACGACCTTGGCGTTCGGATGATTCTGCAAATAGCTGGAAGGAACGGCATCGCTAACCTTGCCCTCAACGGTCTTAGCGACAATGCTAGCCTTATCCTCGCCCCAAGCCATCAAGATCACGCTGCGGGCGTTCATCATCGTAGAGATACCCATCGTGATGATACCTGCCGGGACATTCTCCTGCGAAGGGAACGTACGGGCAGCCTCCTTGCGAGAAGCGCCTTCCAACAAGACCATACGGGTACGCGAGCTGATCGTCGTTCCACCCACGTTGAACATGATATTGCTGGAGTTACCGATACCTAGCAACATGCAATCGATACCTCCCACGGATTGGATCGTCTCCTCATACTGGCGGCAGAAATCAAGGATAGCGTCTTTCGGCATGCTTCCGTCCGGGCAATAGATATTCGCCGGATCGATATCGACCTGATCGAATAACTCCTCTTTTAGGCGAGCCAGATTTCCGGCACTGGGATTAGCCAATGGATAGAACTCATATTCCACGAAAGCGATCACGTTGCGAAAACTTAATTTCTCCTCTTTATGCATACGGATCAACTCCTTGTAAACGCTTAGCGGAGAACGTCCGCCGGGTAAAGCGATCACGAAGGGCTTACCGATATCTTGTTTTTTACGGATTTGTGTTGCTATCTCTTTAGCGATAGCGAAAGAACCTTCCTCGGCCGATTCATAAATGTTTGTCGGAATCTTTTCCAAACGGGTTAAAACTGAATGCTCGAAAGCATTTTCCGGGCGATAATACCGCAACGGTATACGCGTCAGAGTAATTTGAGAACTAAGGTTCGTTTTCATGTTTAATTATTGATTTAGTATTACAATCTTACTTGAATCACAAATATATGAAATAAGTACTGATTTCGCCATACGTTGATAGAACAAATTTATTAACCGAAAGGTTTGATCTATATCGCCTAAAAATAAAAAAGGACCGTCCCGGCCAGCCAAGACAGCCCCTCTCTTTATTATTAACGTGTTTAGACCAATGTATTTGTCTCCGGAACTAAGTTTCCCATGCTCCATACCGCACGCACGTTCAACTTACGATCCAAGATCACGATATCCGCATCCTTCCCTCTTTGCAAGGTTCCGGTGCGATCGCTTACCCCCATCAGGCGGGCCGGAGTCTCGGAAGCCATACGGACTGCATCGGCCAAAGGAATGTCAGCCTTCTGCACCATCGTACGTACCAGTACGTCCATCGTGGCGATACTTCCCACCAATGAAGAATGATCCGCCAACTTGCATACGCCATCCTCAATGATAATGCGGGGATCGGATAACGGCTTACCCTCGTTGGCTGCGCATGAGAGAGCGTCCGTAACCAAGCAAGTACGTTCCACTCCTTTCAACTTATAGACCAATCGGAGGATCGTAGAGGGTAAATGACGCCCGTCAGCAATCACCTCTACCGTCATATCGTCCATCAAGAAAACACTTTCCACCGTTCCCTCGTACTTATATTCACGACGCTTATGGAAACCAGGCATGGCGTTATAGAAATGAGCCGCATGCGTGAAACCGGCATTGTAAGCGGTCTTAATATCATCAAACTCCGCTTCCGTATGCGAGATAGCGGATAGGATTCCCCTCGACTTCAAGTATTGGGCGAACTCAAGCGCACCCGGTATCTCCGGGCTGGAATCCCAGCGCTTGATGCAATCCGTGCGTTCCAATATCTCTTTATATTCTTTCGGGTCGGCGGGATTCTCCTTATCGATAAACAGGCTCGCCGCCATCTTCGGATTCAGATACGGTCCCTCGATATGCAATCCCAAGATAGGGCCGTCTTTTTTCCTCATCATCTCCTCGCATACGGCCACCGCCTTATCGATCACCCCGATTTCCGGAGCCAACACGGTAGGGAATATCGTCGTGGCCCCATGCTTCTGATGGGCAGCTACCGCACCGTGGAAAGCCTCC
>OGNG01001201.1_pt1 | contig 11941 bp, 9 predicted proteins | sample 1573431 | NCBI WGS metagenome assembly OGNG01 (sample SAMEA2581927, study PRJEB24529) | metagenome | biome: Human gut stool | place: China | collected 2011
AAAACTACATATAATAGAATAATGAAAGAAGCAAAGACACTAAACAGGATATTGATGGATTCCGCGACAAGGGCCCAGAGTTTAGGGACCGTTTCTTTAATGGTATTCATTATATTCTCTTCACTCAGGATACGGTTGAGTGCCTGAAGGTCAATGTGCTTGTGGATAAACTCCGAAAGAGTAGGAGGGACAGTGCCGGAACTGTAGGTACCATTGGTCAGATAGGTTACCAGTAGATCGTTCATGCGTCCCGTTTCGGCAAGCATGGGAGGCACCAGCAGATAGAAAAGGGAAATACCCACTATGGTAATACTGAACAACGCGCAGAAAATAGAAATGATTCTACTTTTGAAACGTAATTTGTACTGGAAGAATTTGACGAGTGGGTAAATCATATAAGCGATGAGCCATGCTACGAAAAAAGGTAGCAATACACCGCTGAGCCTTTTAAAAAGTATGAGTAATCCCACAATGAGCGCACAGCAGATAGAACCGCGTATGAAACTATCAAATGTAATTTTTTTCCTTTCCATGATAACCTGATATTTGATGTGCGACCTCATCGGTATGACTTGGCTTTACTGCCGTGAGGTCCTTATGATTTTTCTCGATCTTCTTGTAAAGCGCGTTGGTAACATTCCCGACAGAGCGGCTCGTATTGGGCTGTTTCCCCCAGTAAAACTTGTTTGTCATTCTTTACGGTACGGTGTGAAAAAGAAGCCAACTGTCCGCATTTCACGCAGATGGCATGTACTTTCGAAACTTCGTCGGCAATAGCGCATAGAGCGGGCATCGGGCCAAAAGGAACTCCTTTGAAATCCATGTCCAATCCGGCTATAATGACACGCACTCCGTTATTGGCCAGTTGATTGCATACATCTATCAATCCACTGTCGAAGAACTGTGCCTCGTCGATGCCTACTACATCTATTTCGGATGTAAAGAGCAAAATGCTTGCAGAAGAGTCAATGGGTGTGGAGGAAATGGAATTACTGTCGTGTGAAACAACGTCGCCTTCCGAATAGCGGGTGTCAATGGCAGGTTTGAATATCTCTACACGTTGACGAGCGAACTTAGCCCGCTTCATGCGGCGAATCAACTCTTCCGTTTTTCCGGAAAACATAGAGCCGCAAATTACTTCGATTCTTCCTCTTCTTCTAGTCTCTTGTATATGATCTTCTGAAAATAATACCATGCTGATGTATGTTATAATTGCTTGCAAAAGTAATAGTTTTATTGGCTTCTCAGTGTTTTTTCATTATTTATTTCTACATTTGCCAAGTCATTCAAAGAGAAATTCAGATGTAGATATGCAAGCATTGCTGAACGACATAGAGCTGGATATTCAGGAGCTTAAGTACCTGATGGAAATCATTTCACGCGAACCGGATTCCGTTTTGCGCGGAGTGGCACGAAGAAATATTGTGCAAATGCGAGGACGACTGGATGCATTATTGGAGCTGTTGGATGCAAAGCCTGTGATAGCGGCCGACGCTTCTGAAAGTCCGGAGAACAGACCTGTAACGGAAACAATAGAGGTTGTGGAAATCCCGGCTTTAAAAGAAACTGTGGCTGACATTCCAGAAGAAAACGAAGAAGCCGCAGTAGCAGAAGACTCCCAGGAGGCAGTCGAGCCTGAGCCGTTGAGTTTGTCTGAAGCGGTTATCGAACAGGTACCTACTGTGGAACTTGATCCTGTGGCTGATGAAAAAGAAGAAGTATTCGAATCGGTATCGGTTCCACAATCAGAGGAACCGACTGTGAAAGTTGAGACTAGAGTGGCTTCTTCACCCATCTTGGCCGAACGTATCAAAACTGCAGGTGATTTGCGTCGTTCGATCAGCTTGAATGATTCGTTTCGCTTCTCCCGTGAATTGTTCGGAGGAAGTATGGAACAGATGAATAATGTGTTGCATCAGATTGGTGAAATGAGTTCATTGGATGCAGCTCTTGTTTTTCTGTCTTCAAAGATCAAGGTCGATGAAGAAAATGAAGCTATGAATGATTTTATAGAGCTTCTCAGGAAACATTTTATATAATGAATATTTGAAGAGAGATATGGGAAAACTATATGTGGTACCGACACCGGTCGGAAATTTGGAGGATATGACATTCAGAGCTATTAAAAATGTAATGCAATCCCACCATAAGTTTAATGAACATAAAACGGTGGAAAGTGTTGTTAATAGAATAAAGGCAGGCGAAACAATCGCTTTGATTTCGGATGCTGGAACGCCGGGAATCTCTGATCCGGGCTTTCTTGTGGTTCGTGAATGTGTACGTAACGGTATCGAGGTGCAATGTTTGCCGGGTGCTACAGCTTTTGTTCCGGCATTGGTTGCGTCGGGATTGCCAAACGAGAAATTTTGTTTCGAAGGCTTTTTGCCTCAGAAGAAGGGGCGCATGACAAAGTTAAAATCACTGGTAGATGAACACAGGACGATGGTATTTTATGAATCACCCCATCGTTTGTTGAAGACGTTGACACAGTTTGCCGAATATTTCGGGCCTGAGCGCCAAGTGTCTGTATCTCGTGAGATTTCAAAGATTCACGAAGAAACGGTTCGCGGCACTTTGAGTGAACTGATAGAACACTTTACCGCTACCGACCCTCGGGGCGAGATTGTGATTGTACTTGCAGGAATAGACGATTAATAATAACTTCATTTAAAAACGTAAAATGTAATCGTATGAAAAAGTTAGCAATTTTATTAGTATGCGCAGCTATGTTGGCTTCGTGTAACGGCTTGGGTGGTGGAAGTAAAGACCTGAAGGCAGAAAATGATTCTCTTTTGATGGAGTTGACCCAGAGGAACGCCGAATTGGATGAAATGATGGGTACTTTCAATGAGGTTCAGGAAGGATTCCGTAAAATAAATGCAGCCGAGAGTCGCGTAGATTTGACTCGTGGAACTATCTCTGAGAACTCTGCTACTGCAAAACAGCAAATAGCATCTGATATCGAATTCATCACAAAACAGATGGAAGAGAACAAGGCACAGATCGCTAAATTGCAGGCTATGTTGAAGAGTAGTAAGAATAATTCGGCACAGCTGAAGAAGGCCGTTGAGTCTTTGACTCAGGAATTGGTTGCCAAAACTCAACGTATTGAGGAACTTCAGGCTGAATTGGCTTCTAAGAATATCCGTATTCAGGAATTGGATGCCGCTGTAACCGGTCTGACTGCTGATAAAGAATCATTGGCTGCCGAGAACGAAGCAAAAGCCAAGACCGTAGCTGAGCAGGATAAAGCAATTAATAGCGCATGGTTTGTGTTCGGTACCAAGTCGGAACTTAAGACTCAGAAGATTCTTGAAAAAGGAGATGTGCTGAAAAGTGCCGATTTTAACAAGGATTATTTTACTCAGATTGACATCCGTACTACTAAGGAGATTAAGTTATATTCAAAACGTGCTGAGTTACTCACCACTCATCCTGCCAAATCTTATGAACTGGTTAAAGATGATAAGGGCCAGTTGACTCTGAAGATCACAAACCCGAAAGAATTCTGGAGTGTATCTAAGTATTTGGTTATCCAAGTTAAGTAAATTGTATAAAATAATTATAGCTGATAAGGGCACGGATTGCACAGCAAGTAGTCCGTGCCTTCTTTTTGAACTGTACCCGATACTTTAATATGAAATATAAGAACCTGTTTTTTGATTTGGATGATACTCTTTGGGCCTTTTCCCAAAATGCGTATGATACGTTTGAGGAAGTTTATGACAAATATAGACTGGGACAGTATTTCGATTCGTTCTCTCATTTTTATTCTCTTTACCAAAGACGGAATACGGAGCTGTGGGTTGAGTACGGAAACGGACAGGTGACTAAAGAGGAACTGAACCGACAGCGTTTTTTATATCCTTTACAAGCTGTTGGTATAGATAATGAAATGCTTGCAAAACGTTATTCTGACGATTTTTTCTCGATCATTCCTACTAAAAGTCGGTTAATGCCGTATGCAGAAGAGGTACTTTCGTATTTGGCACCCAAATATAATCTATATATTCTTTCAAATGGCTTTAGAGAGTTGCAATCCCGCAAGATGCGTTCGTCAGGTATCGATACCTATTTTAATAAAATAATTCTTTCGGAGGATCTGGGGGTGATGAAGCCTTGGCCGGAAATATTTTATTTTGCTTTGTCGGCTACACAGTCCGAACTGCGTGAATCGCTAATGATAGGTGATAGTTGGGAAGCGGATATTACAGGTGCCAATGGCATAGGGATGCATCAGGCTTATTATAATGTGTCCGGGCGTGCCGATTTTCCGTTCCGTCCTACTTATTTAGTGACTGATTTGAAAGAGTTGATGGAACTATTGTAACATTTATAGATATATTGTATTTTTGCGTTCAATATAGAACGCATAAAAATACAACTATGGACACTCTCTTACCTTTCGCTTTACTCTGTTTTACCTCTTTCTTTACGTTGACTAACCCCTTGGGAACAATGCCTGTCTTTTTGACCATGACCCATGGTATGACTGATAAGGAGCGACAAGCTGTTGTTCGCCGTGCTACTTTCGTTTCGTTTATCACTTTAATGGTATTTGTTTTTGCCGGACAATTCCTTTTTAAGTTCTTTGGTATTTCTACCAATGGGTTCCGTATTGCAGGTGGGGTTATCATTTTTAAGATTGGTTTTGATATGTTGCAGGCCCGGTATACTCCAATGAAATTGAAAGACGAAGAGATTAAAACTTATGCGGATGATATTTCGATTACTCCACTTGCCATACCGATGCTTTGTGGTCCGGGCGCAATAGCAAATGCTATCGTGCTAATGGAAGATGCCCATACGATTGAGATGAAGGGAACGCTAATTGGCATTATTGCTTTGATTTATTTTATTACTTTTCTGATATTGCGCGCTTCTACCCGATTGGTCAAAGTGTTGGGCGAAACGGGAAACAATGTGATGATGCGTTTGATGGGGCTTATCCTGATGGTGATTGCAGTCGAGTGTTTTGTTAGTGGATTACACCCGATATTGGTAGGTATCTTGAAAGAGGGGCTGCTTTAAATAAAGAATTGGATATTATTTAAGAAATAAAATGCCCGGATTACATAGTGCAATCCGGGCATTCTTTTCGATAGGGTCAATACTTTAGAAAGTATTCTTTTAATTAGCGGCTACCACCGGCCCACCAAACTGGATCGGTATATACATACTGACCGTTTCCGAAGGCTGCTTCTACGTTCGGGTTTGCACTTACGTCATCTGCTCCATAAGGTGCGCGAAGCGGGAATTTATAGGGATTGTCTAGTTTGATATACTCTTCACCCATTGCTTTCAAACGACGTACATCGTTGTAACATTCTGTTGTTTCGCCGAAAGCTCCAAGGAATGCAATATATTTCTGTACCATTACCTCTTTTACCGGATTGGCATCGAACAATGGTTTTACATTGTTTGTGAAATACTCTTCTGCTTCAGTAGCTGTAATCGCTTTAGTCGTTTCTTTAACACCTCCATAACTTTTTACTGTAGGGGCGTTGAATGCAGCTGAAACTCCTGTTTCGGCATTTGCAATGGCTGCTACTACAGCATCTTTTAAAGCATTGGCCGCCTCGTCCTTTCTATTTAACCGAGCTAATGCTTCAGCTTTCAGGAAGAGTAACTCATGATAGCTCATAAGTAAGGTCGGGCATGTTTGTGAGTATACGAAGATAGGAGTGTTATATTCGTATTTAACAGACTCTGCCGTACCATTGTCTGCCATCAGGAATCTCGGATCATCAGCACCTGTAACTTGGATAGATACAGCATTTTCGTTTTCAGTTAACTTACCTTGTCCGATACAGAAGATGCGGCGTAATCTCGGGTCATTGCGTTCTATTAGCTTGTCAGCGTAACTTTTACTTGCAGCCAATCCGTCGCGACTCCATTGGAAGTCAAATAGAGGATTTAAGTTTGTTGCACTATAGATAGAGAAAGCAGCCTGTTCTTCAATAGATGTATATGATTTGTCTACATATTCCAGAATTTTTTGCAAATCGGCATCTTTTGAGGAGGAACGGGCTAATAGTCGCATTGTATAACGTGCTTTCAATCCATAAGCGAGCTTTAGCCATGCTTCGCCATCACCTTTATATATAAAGTCATATTCTCCAATTTCATCACTTTTATCGCCTTTGGGAAGATCGGTAATTGCAGCATCCAGATATTCCATAATAGCAGTATAAATAGCTTCCTGTTTGTCTAATTCCGGAGTCAGAAACTGAGGTTGTCCGTTTGCTAATTCGGGAAGGGCAGCCTGGCTGAAAGGAGTGTCACCGAATGAGTCTGCGATCAGTCCGGCATTAATTGCTGCCAATACTTCACCGATACCTTTTGTCGTATAATTGCCCGTGACTTCATTAGAACTGATATTAATAGCGATACGTGCATTCTTCAGTGTAGAGTATAAATTACCCCATACATTGTTAAAAGTAGAGGATGCCGAGGGCTCTCCGTTACGTTTCTCCGCATTTGCCAATTGGTTATCCACTCCAACCATATGTTCTACATAAGTAGAATAATATGTATTAAAGTCACCTCCGATGTTGCTAAATGCGGTTGCTGTGATTACATCCGCCAAAATGAATTTGGCAGGAACACTGGTTGTATGGTCTTTGTCTTTATTGATGTTGTCCATTGTGTCTTCCGAGCAGGAAGCAAATGCAACGGAAATCAATGCCACAGACAAGATACCTTTTGATAAATTAAATATTGATTTCATTTTTGTCCTTTTTAGAATTTAACTGTAATACCAAAACCATAGCTTGATGTTCCCGGAAGAGAGAAACGCTCAAAGGCACCGGCCATGTTGTTGTTTCCCTGTGATGATTCGGGGTCAATACCATTATCCATTTCTTTCCAAGTCTTCTTTGAACTAGAAAAGACATTCACTGTAACTCCTAAATAAGATTTATTCAGTACCGGATAGCTGAGGGCGATTTCACGTAGTTTCAGGAATGAAGAACCATATACTCCGGCCTCAGAGATTGTACTCAGTCTGTCGAAATAGTTATAAGCATTTTCACCGCTGATTTTAATATCGTTGGGTGCATAAGAACCGTCGGCTAATTGTTTAACGGCCGGTTTCTCAAAGTAGAAGTGATCTGCTTTACGATAGTTTGCTGATTTCTGAGTAACACCGTAATAATCGAGTGTTGAAACAGATCCGGCATACATGCATCCACCTTGTTTCCAATCGAGTACGGCCGAAAGACGGAATTTGTAGAATTCAAATGTTGTATTGAAGCCCATTCTGAAGTCCGGAGATACATTCCCTAATACTCTGTTTTCACCTAATGTCGGCATACCGTTTTCGTCTACGACAATCTGGCCTTCCTCGTTTCTTTGATAGCTTGTACCATAGATAACCGGGAACTTGTCTCCTGCGCTCAAACGTACCTGCGGATCAACAAAACCTCCTAACATGATGCTTGATACACCGGGCGCCAGTTTATCAACGTAGTTATCGATTTTTGAGAAGTTAAATGCGAAATCCCAGTTGAAGTTCTTTGTCTGAATTGGGTTCACACTCAAAGTGATTTCGTGTGAATTGGTATGTACGGAACCACCATTGGTGATCAATTCGTTATATCCGGTAGAAGTAGCCAAGGGTACTTCGAAAATCTGATCTTTCACATTCTGGCGAGAATAGGTGTAATTCAGTGAGATCAAACCATTCCAGAAGCTGAAGTCTGCACCGATTTCGTATGATTTGGTGTTTTGGGGTTTCAGATTCGGATCATAAATCTTGTAGTATGGGATATATGAGCTGATTGATCCGATAGGATATTGTATAGGAGTACCTGATGAGAATCCGCCGCCGTAAACCGGTGTTCTATAGTAAGAAGGATAATAGGTACCTGCCTGACCTACTTCTGCATAAGAAGCACGGATTTTACCATAAGTCAAAACATCGTTCTTCAATGCTTCCAGTTCGGTAAAAATGAAACCGAGTGAAACTGAAGGATAAGTGAATGAACGGTTGTTGCGTGGCATAGACGAAACAATATCATTGCGGACAGTTGCATTCAAATACAACATGTTACGGTATGCTAATGAAATGTTACCGAAATTACCAACGGTACGCTCGCGATGATAGGTTCCTGTAGATGAATAGATTGATGCGTTAGCTATATGGTTCCATCCCGGGAAATTGAAGTTACTTCCGAGATTGTATTTGTATTTTGAAGAATTATCGACTAATTCATTACCATATAATACGTTTAAATCAAGTTCCGGAGTGATTTTCCAGTCATAAGTAACAGTTAACAATGAATTTATTTCATTGTTTGTAACGCTTTGCTCTTCAATGCTACCTGTTCCGTTGGAGTGTCCATATCCCCATGTGTCGGTATAGTTAGTGGTATAAGCATCGGTACCTAACTGGTATTTTACATCCAGTTTATGATTTTCTGTACCGAAATCGGTAGAATACTTAGCGAACGCATTTCCGAAGAAACGTTGAGTACGTTCTTTAAAAGAGTTGTTTTCAACTGCCCAATAAGCACCGTCGAAACCGCCTGTAGAACGGTATGTGTTTTGAGTATAAGGATCTCCGTCTATGTGTGAAGGAATACCGCCTAAATCATAGCTTGACGGTGCACCGTATACCGTTGCCATGATACCATTGTTGGCACCGGTCTGTTTTTTGATTTTAGAATAAACGAAGTTTCCGTTGAAACCAGTTGACCAATTCTTGCTCAGTTGAGCTTGTGCAGTCAGTTTTGCATTATAACGATCCATACCGGTTGAAGGTACAATACCGTTTGCTGTAGTGCTACCTAATGACAAAGAATAACTTCCTTTATCAAGGCTTTGTGCTACGTTTGCACTGCTGTTCCAGGTAACACCTGTATTGAAGAAATCTTTAGCATTGTCGTATGCACGGGGAGTAGCCCATGGGTCCAGTCCTGCCTTGGCACGTTGGTCTACATAATATTGTCCCTGATGCTTTCCGAATTTCTGAGTGTAACTGTTGTCTGTGTTACCACCATATTTAGGGTCATTGGCAAGTTCTGAAATCAGAGGTCCCCATGAACGAGAGTCAGACGGGCTAAAAGCACCGTTGAATCCTTGTGCGAATTCTTTTTGGAAATCGGGCATGGTAGAGACCTTATCGAATGAAAGACCTGTATTGATTGTAACTTCCGGTTTACCTTTACGTGCGCCTTTACCGCTCTTGGTGGTGATTACTACCACACCGTTTGATGCACGCATACCATACAGAGCAGAAGCAGCCTGGCCTTTCAGGATGTTGATGCTCTCAATGTCATTCGGGTCGATATCTACCGCACGGTTCGCATAGTCGGAGCCTGTAACAGAGTTGAAAGTATCCAAGTCAGTAGATGATGAGATAGGCATACCATCTACTACGTACAATGGAGTATTATCTCCTGTAAATGAACGTGAACCGCGAATAGTCATTTTAGAAGAAGCACCCGGCATACCTGATGACGGAGATATTTCCACTCCTGAAACCTTACCTTGCAAAGCGCTGGAAAGGTTGCTGCTTGAAGCCTGAGTCAGCTTATCTCCTTTAACATCCTGCACAGCATATCCTAACGCTTTTTTCTCTTTTGAGATACCCATTGCTGTTACTACAACTTCGTCAAGTGCCTTAGCATCAGTCTTTAATATCACTTTGATTACCGGTGCAATTGCTACCTCAGCAGTCTGCATTCCGATGTACGAAATCTGCAAAGTCTTTGCAGAACTACAATTATATCATAACTTCTTTATTATAAGAGTTTTATAGCAATACCGAGAACTTTTACCTATAATACAATATTAATGATTATATATCTGAATATCAATTACATATTATAAGAACGCTAGTAATAAAAATCAAATAATCCCTATATCGGTCTCCCATTATTGTAAATGTAATCCGCTTATTGTGAATGAAATATAGATTAAAAAGTATACGATTGAAAAAAGAATGTTATACTTAATAGTTCCAAACGAAAAAGAAGACATAAAGCAGTCTATTATTATTATCTCACATAAATGGCTTAGAGATGAAAAAAGATAATTACTAATTTGATATTTATATAAAAGACAGAGAATACAAACCTAAATTTCTCCATAATGGGATTAATAAGCTTATGTGTTTAATAAACAGCCAATTAAATCATTTACATTTTGCATGTAGGAAGTTAGTTTTAACATTGAGTTAAAACTAACTTCCTACATGCAAAGAATTAGTGATTTTCAATTAGAAAACAAGTTCTTTCTAGAAGCGATATTTGAGAACTGTGATTCGTGTTAACAATGTTAATAGTCAATACATTTACGTAAGGCTCAAATCTTTGTTACATATAAGATACTTTGCGATTATTTTTAGACTTTTCTAAGTCTCTTACAATAGTTATGTCCATTATATTAGTATAAACCTGTGTTGTTTTCACACTTTTATGTCCCAATAGCTTTTGTACAGTAGTAATATTGACTCCACTGTATATTAATAATGTGGCATTGGTATGGCGAGCGGTATGGAACGAAATACGTTTATTTAGCCCTGATAATTTTGCTATGATCAATAGTTCCTTATTCACATTTGAATTATCTCTAAGCTTAAAAAAATCGGCAAGATCATCTTGATATTTATTCAAGACTTCTATTCCTTTCCCCTCAAATAAAAGATAAAGCGGAAGACGTACTTCCGTGTTCGTTTTCACAGATTTATAAATAAGCCAAGTTTCTTGATGCATTTTCACTATGTTTTCAGGAGATAAGTTGGTGAAGTCAGAATATCGTAATCCTGCATAACAACAAAAGAGGAAAGCATCTTTGGTCTTTTCCAGTTTAGTGAACCGTCCCCCCAATTCCAGACTTTCAATCTTTCCTAATTCCTCCGGAGAGAGGTGAGTATGATTATTCTCAACACTCTTGATCTTATATTTTCGAAAGGCATATTTCTGTATCTCCATATATTCTTTATTTATGGCTACATTAATATGACGCTTTAGATGTTTCATGTGTTTCGCAATTGTATTAGTATGATATCCTTTTTGCTGAAGATAGTGATCAAATGAGGATATAAATTCAAAAGTCAATTCAGAAAATGACACATCCTTCTTATAACTCCTTAATAATTCTAATGTTGAGAGATGATTGCGTTTTGTACTTTCCTTCAATGAAGATTTTGCTATTTCGTTGCGGAAAAATGCAATAAATGAAGTGCTGTCGTCTTGATTTTCCATAGAATTCTTTAATGAATCCAATGAAATCTGTTTCCCCTGTTGCCACAATCCCAACTCTTTCTTCTCTATTTCTGCCATAAACTCGTAAAGCATGTGATTGATAGCATCTGCATTAGGATGGTTCTTAACCATTCTCTTCTTAAAATCCCATTGATCGGGACTCAAGTAAACTTTGGTAGAGAAATATTTCTTTTTTCTGTTTAAATAGGCCTCAACCTGTACTAATGCCATACCCTTTTTATTCAGGCTCTTTTTCCTATTATACACCAAACTGTAAATAATTTTATCCATTTCCTTTATTTTTAATTAATACTATGGACAAATAAGACGTGCTTGGGTACTATATTAGAATTGAATAAGATTTAATATCTGCTAAAACCTGCTATTTTTTATATAGAAATAACTAATTCGACTTTTGAAAAAGTGGCTAATTTATATTTATAAAAACTTCCTTAACAGAAAAACAAGTATTATTTTAGCTCTTATTAAGGCTTAAATACACAAAAATGTGCAAAAATGTATATGAATAGCGCCTGCAACATGTTAGCAATATAAACTCCGTTTACGTTTTTTAAGGCGGATTTCTATGTTATTAGACATAAAACTGTGCTTTTAGATAACGATTTGTTATATTTGCAAGGTTTTTTTATAAAAATGATTGTCTGTTTCATATTTCTTAATATATTTGCATTTTGTTAGAGTAAAGAAACAATTAATGTAAAGTTAAACTT
>OGNG01001203.1_pt1 | contig 11930 bp, 7 predicted proteins | sample 1573431 | NCBI WGS metagenome assembly OGNG01 (sample SAMEA2581927, study PRJEB24529) | metagenome | biome: Human gut stool | place: China | collected 2011
CTGGCTGTCCGCGATGGCCTTTTTCAGCTTTTCCTTGACCTCTGCTTGGGTTTTACCCAGCACATTCTTAATTTTCTGCTTCCCAGTCGCTGGGTCATAGAAGGCCGTGTAGACCCCCTCCCACCAGCCATCCTTCCATTTGCGGGTACCGGATTCACCGCCACAGAGCAGAAGGTGGCCGCCGGTGTCCGCAGCCTGTTTGCCCGGGCGCAGAACAAGCGCATCATCATTGCGACCTTCGCGTCCAACATCTACCGTGTCCAGCAGATCATCGACCTCGCCGTGGAGGATGGCCGCAAGGTGGCCTTCAGCGGCCGCAGCATGGTCAACAATACCGCCATGGCCCAGGAGCTGGGCTATATGCACATCCCGGAAGGCACCCTCATCAGCATCGATGAGATCAACCAGTATCCGCCGGAGCAGGTGGTGCTGGTGACCACCGGCAGTCAGGGCGAGCCTCTGAGCGCCCTGAGCCGCATGGCTTCCTGCAGCCACCGTCAGGTGCGCGTCGGCCCCGGCGACTTCATCATCATCTCGGCCAAGCCCATCCCCGGCAACGAGAAGAGCGTGACCAAGATCGTCAACGGTCTGCTCCTGCTGGGCGCAGAGGTCATCTATGAGGGGATGTACGACGTCCATGTCTCCGGCCACGCCTGTCAGGAAGAGCAGAAGCTGATGCTCACCCTGACCAGACCCAAGTATTTCCTGCCCGTCCACGGCGAATATAAGCAGCTGAAAAAGCACGCCATCACGGCGGCAAGCCTCGGCATCCCCACCAGCAACATCCTCATTGCCGAGAACGGCTCCAACATCATCCTCAGTCAGGACGAGATGAAGCTGGGCGAGCCGGTGACGGCGGGCGCTGTCATGGTGGACGGCCTCGGCGTGGGCGATGTGGGCAACGTCGTCCTGCGGGACCGCAAGCATCTGTCTGAGGACGGCCTCGTCATCATCGTGGCCACCGTGGACAGCAAGACCGGCAAAGTTCTGGCCGGCCCCGACCTCGTGAGCCGCGGCTTCGTCTATGTGCGGGAGAACGAGAGCCTGATGGACGGCGCCCAGAGCATCGTGGAGACGGCTCTTGACCGCTGCGTGGACGAGCACGTCCGCGACTGGAACAGCGTCAAGACCCGGGTGCGCGAGGCCCTGAGCAGCTATATCTACCGCCGCACCAAGCGCAGCCCCATGATCCTCCCCATCCTGATGGAGGTCTGAGTCTGCCCGCAGGAGGCATAACACTTCATGAAACAAAAACCAAGATGGACTCTTGAAATGCTGACCGCTGCGCTGGCGGTGCTCTGCGCCCTGCTGGTGCTGGTGCTTCTGGTGCAGCGCCCGGCCATCTGGCCCGTGCTGGTGATTCTGGCGGTGCTGTGGTTCGCCCTGTTCGGAGTGTTCCGTTACCGGGTGCGCAGCTGGGTGGCCCGCTGGGTCTGCGGCGGCAGCTTCGAAAAATCGAAGACGCAGTTCAGCCTCGAGCCGCTGAGCCAGCCCGCCGCCCTCCTTTCGGGGGAGACGGTGCTGTGGTACAACACCGAGTTCCGCACCCGTCTGATGAAGGGCGAAGCCCTTCTGGTCCCCCGGGTGCAGAAAGTGCTGCCCGGCCTCGACCTGCAGGAGGCACGCAAGGTCAGCGGCCAGCTGCTCAATCTGGCCGACGGCGTGTGGAGCGCTCACAGCTCCACCGTCCCCGGCGAGGCCGAGAGCATGACCCTTCTTGTCCTGAATGAGGAAACGGCCCTCCGCAAAGTGGAGGCCGAATATAAGGCCAGCCGCCCGGGCTATCTGGTCTTCCTCGTGGACGGCTACGACGACGTGTTCAGCGATATGCTGGACAGCGAGCGCGCCCGCCTGCTGGAAGGCATCAACCGGGTGCTGGAAGATATGATCGGCCGCGGCACGGGCTTTCTGCGCCGGGTGGCCAGCGGCCGCTACATCGCTGTGGTGGAAGAGCGCCAGCTGGAGCAGTTCGCCAAGCGCGGCTACGACGTGCTGGACAAGATCCGCGCCCTCGACCCCAGCGTGAACCTCTCCATCTCCATCGGCATCGGACGCGGGGCCAAGACCCTGCGGGAGGCTCAGGACATGGCCGTTCAGGCGCTGGATATGGCGCAGGGGCGCGGCGGCGACCAGGCCGCCGAGATGACCCCGGACGGCTTTACCTTCTACGGCGGTGTCAGCCACGGCGTGGAAAAGCGCAGCAAGGTGCGCAGCCGCATCGTGGCCGACCAGCTGGTCAAGCTCATCAAAGAGGCTGACCATGTGGTCATCATGGGCCACCGGATGAGCGATCTGGACGCCATCGGCTCTGCCGAGGGCGTGCTGCGCATCTGCAAGATCTGCGATGTGCCGGCAGTCATCGCTGTGCGCCGTGACGCCACTTTGGCGGGCAGCCTCATCAACGCCCTCATCGCGGCAGGGCAGGAGGACGACTTCATCGACCCCAAGGGCGCTCTGCCTATTATTTCTCAGAGAACGCTCTGTATCGTCGTGGATACATACCAGCTGGGTCTGGTGGAGAGCCGCGAGATACTGGAAAAATGCGGCAAGGTGGCCGTCATCGACCACCACCGCAAGGGCGTCGGCTTCATCGAGAAGGCCGACCTCGTCTGCCACGAGCCCTATGCATCCTCGGCCAGTGAGCTGGTCACGGAGTTCTTGCAGTATGTGGGCGACCGGGACGACAAGCCCAACCGCATCGAGGCCGAGGGACTGCTCTCCGGCATCATGCTGGACACCCGTGACTTCACCCTCCACACCGGCGTGCGCACCTTCGAGGCCGCTGCGGCCCTCCGCCGCTACGGCGCGGAGACGGAGCACGTGCGTCAGCTCTTTGACGTGAGCATGGTGGAGTACACCACCAAGGCCATGCTGGTATCGGAAGCCCAGATGTACCGGGGCTGCGCCATCACCGTCAGCGGCGAGGTGGCCCCCGAGGCCCGGGTGGCCATCGCCCAGGCGGCCAACGACCTGCTGACCATCCAGAACGTGGAGGCCAGCTTCGTGGCCGTGCAGGTGGGCGGCGGCGTCAACATCTCGGCCCGCAGCCTCGGCGCGGTGAATGTGCAGGTCATCATGGAGGCTCTGGGCGGCGGCGGTCATCAGACCATGGCAGCGGCCCAGCTCAAGCATATCACCCCGGAGGCGGCCCGCAGCCGCATCCAGACGGCCATCGACCAGTACCGGGAGGCCCAGAAAAAGAGCGGCCTCGAGTCGGGATCCGAACAGAAGAAAAAGGATAAACAGTAATGAAACAGTACGATTATCTTATCGTTGGCGCTGGCCTGTACGGCGCGGTATTTGCCCATGAGGCCAAGAAGGCCGGCAAGCGCTGCCTCGTCATCGACAAGCGCGCTCATATCGCAGGCAACATCTACACCGAAGAGGTGGAGGGCATCAACGTCCACCGCTACGGCGCCCACATCTTCCACACCAACAACAAGGCTGTGTGGCAGTACGTCAACCAGTTCGCGGAGTTCAACCGCTACACCAACAGCCCTGTCGCCAACTACCACGGCGAGATCTACAATCTGCCCTTCAATATGAACACCTTCAACAAGATGTGGGGCGTCGTGACCCCCGCCGAGGCGAAGGCGAAGATCGAGCAGCAGCGCGCCGAGGCCGGCATCACGGAGCCGAAGAACCTCGAGGAGCAGGCCATCAGCCTGGTCGGCACCGACATCTACGAAAAGCTCATCAAGGGCTACACCGGCAAGCAGTGGGGCCGCCCCTGCACCGAGCTGCCCGCTTTCATCATCAAGCGTCTGCCCGTCCGCTTCACCTACGACGACAACTACTTCAACGCCCTGTATCAGGGCATCCCGGGCGGCGGCTATACTGCCATGGTGGAGAAGATGCTGGACGGCGTGGAAGTGCGCCTGGGCGTGGACTATCTGGCCGGGAAGGCAGAGTTGGACAAGCTGGCCGACAGGGTCGTCTACACCGGCCCGGTGGACGCCTACTTCGGCTACAAGCTGGGCGCGTTGCAGTACCGCAGCGTCCGCTTTGAGACCGAGACGCTGGACACCGACAACTATCAGGGCAACGCCGTCGTCAACTACACCGACGCCGAGACGCCCTACACCCGCATCATCGAGCACAAGCACTTTGAGTTCGGCACCCAGCCCAAGACCGTCATCAGCCGCGAGTACAGCGCCGAGTGGAAGCCCGGCGATGAACCCTACTACCCGGTGAACGACGAGAAGAACGGCGCGCTCTACGCCGAGTACAAGAAGCTGGCCGACGCCGAGCCGGGGGTCATCTTCGGCGGACGTCTGGGCGAGTACAAGTACTACGACATGGATAAGGTCATCGAGGCGGCGCTGGACGTCGTGGGCAGGGAGCTGGCGTAAGAGGGGAAAACCTCTCAGTCTGCTTCGCAGACAGCTCCCCTACCGAGGGGAGCCTCTGGCGAAGAGGGAAAGCCTTCCGAAATGCCAAAGCCTCCCCTCGATAGGGGAGGTGGCACGCCGTTAGGCGTGACGGAGAGGTTTCGTTCCTGAGCGTTGACGTAACAGCCCGATTGCTGTATACTAACCATAGAAATCCACCGGTTTTCCGGTGAGAAGTGAGGGATACTATCATGAAAGTGATTCTGAAGCAGGACGTCAAGGGCATCGGCAAGAAGGACGAGATCCACGAGGTCTCCGACGGCTACGCCCGCAACTTTCTGTTCCCGCGCAAGCTGGCCGCTGTGGCCGACGCCAGCGCGGTGAATATCGCCCGGGGCAAGGAGGCCGCTGCCGACTTCCACGAGGCGGAGAACGTGGCCGCCGCTCAGGCTGTGGCCGCGAAGCTCGAGGGCAAGACCGTGGTCATCAAGGCCAAGGGCGGTGCCTCCGGCCGTCTGCACGGCAAGGTCACCGGCAAGGAAGTCGCTGAGGCTCTGGCCCAGCTGGCCGGTTCTCCCATCGACAAGAAGAAGATCGAGCTGGAGACCAGGGACATCAAGGACGCGGGCGTCTTCAACGGCAAAGTCCGCCTCCATGTCGGTGTCGTGGCTTCCTTCAAGGTCCAGGTAGAAGTGGAGCAGGCCTGATTTGACCGCTATCTGCGCCCCCTCTCGGCAGGGGGCGCTTTTTGGCTTTACAGACACGATAACGATTCAGAAGGATAACTGCCATGCCGAACGAACGACATTATAACGAACTCAACCTCGAGAGCGTGGGCATCAACCTGCCCTACAATATGCAGGCAGAGCAGAGCGTGCTGGGCGCGGTGCTGCTGAAACCCGAGACCCTGACCGACCTCGTCGAGATCATCCGGCCCGAGATGTTCTACACCCGGCAGAACGCTCAGATCTACTCCGAGATGCTCCGCCTCTTTACCAGCGACCAGACCATCGACTTCGTCACCCTGCTGGATGCCGTCATCTCGGACGGCGTGTTCTCCAGCGCCGACGAGGCGAAAGTCTACCTGACCGGCCTCGCCGAGACGGTCCCCAGCATCTCCAACGTCAAGGCGTATGCGCAGATCGTGCAGGAAAAGTATCTGGTGCGCCAGCTGATGGGTGTCGCAAAGGACATTTTGCAGGACGCGGGCGACGAGCCCGACGCCGACCTGCTGCTGGAAAACGCCGAGCAGCGCATCTATGAGATCCGCTCCGGCCGCGATTCCAGCGCCCTGACGCCCCTTTCTTCCAGCATGGTGGAGACGCTGACAAATCTGCAAAAGATCAGCGGCCCCGACGCCGACAAGTATAAGGGCATCCCCACCGGCTTCCGGCTGCTGGACACCGTCCTCACCGGCCTTGGCCGCGGCGACCTCATCATCCTCGCTGCCCGCCCCGGTATGGGCAAGACCAGTTTCGCGCTGAACATCGCTACCCGCGTGGCCATGCAGCAGAAGGTGCCAGTGGCCATCTTCAGCCTCGAAATGACGAAGGAGCAGCTGACCAACCGCATCCTCTCCGCTGAAGCGGGCATCGACAGTCAGGCGTTCCGCACCGGTGCGCTCCGGGCCGAGGACTGGGAGTATCTGGCCCTCGCCACCGAAAAACTGCACGACGCACCGATCTATATGGACGACACCTCGGGCATCACCATCACCGAGATGAAGGCGAAGATCCGCCGGGTCAATCAGGACCCCGCCCGCCCCAACGTGGGCCTCATCGTCATCGACTATTTACAGCTGATGACCAGCGGCCAGCGCAGCGAGAACCGCGTGCAGGAGATCAGCTCCATCACCCGAAACCTCAAAATTATGGCCAAAGAGATGAATGTGCCCATCATCGCTCTGAGCCAGCTGTCCCGTGCGGTGGAAAAGCAGGGCAACAACTCCAGCCACCGCCCCCAGCTGTCTGACCTGCGTGACTCCGGCTCCATTGAGCAGGACGCCGACTGCGTCCTCTTCCTCTACCGCGACTCCTACTACGCCAGCCAGAACCCCGACGGCGCGGAGGTGGACGCCGACACCGCCGAGTGCATCGTGGCAAAGAACCGTCACGGCGAGACCAGCACGGTGCCGCTGGGCTGGGACGGCGCCCACACCCGCTTTATGGATGTGGACTTCAAACGCTGATGAACTACGAAGAGATCTTACAGACGGTGCGCGGCTTCTGCGCCCGGGAAAAGCTGCTGGACGGCAAAAAGCATCTCGCGCTGGCTGTTTCGGGCGGGGCCGACAGCATGGCCCTGCTCTGCCTCATCCGCCCGCTGGCCGAGGAAAAAGGCATCGCCCTCACGGTCTGCCACGTCAACCACGGCCTGCGGGGGGAGACGGCGGACCGGGACGAAGCCTTCGTCCGGGAGGTCTGCGCCCGGCTGGGCCTGCCGCTGCGGGTGTTCCATGCCGCTGAGCTGGAAGCCGAGGCGGGAAAGCCCCGGGCGGGGGAGGACTGGGCGCGCCGCCTGCGGTATGCCTGCTTTGAGCGGGTGCTGGCCGACGGGATAGATGCCGTCGCAACTGCCCATACTGGGAGTGACCAGGCCGAGACGCTGCTGTTCCGGCTGGCCAGAGGCACCGGTCTCCACGGCGCGGCGGGCATCCGGCCCAGCCGCCCGGGCTATCTGCGGCCTCTGCTCTGCCTGACGAGGGCCGACACCGAGGCCGTCTGCCGCGCCTGCGGCGAACGCTGGGTCACCGACGAGACCAATGACGCCGACGACTACGCCCGCAACCGTCTGCGCCACGGCGCACTGCCCGCCCTCTGCGGGGTCAACAGCGCCGCCGCGCGCAATCTGGCCCGCTTCTGTGAGAAAGCCGCCAAGGCGGACGAATACTTCGCCCGGCAGGCGGATGCGCTGCTGGCTTCGGCCCGGGCAGCGGACGCAAAAAGCCTGCCCGGCGGGGCGGGATACGCCCTGCGCAGCGGCCAGCCCGTGTGGATGTCAGAGCCTTTGCGGCAGGCCGACCCTCTCATCCTCGACGCGGCCCTCCACAGCCTTGTGGAGCCGGTGCGGGACGCGGAGGAAAAATATATCCGCCTGCTGGCCGACCTTGTGGAAAAGGGCAGCGGCGCGGTGCAGCTCACCGACGCCGTCCGCTTCTGCGCCCGGGACGGCGTACTCTGGCGGGAGGAAGCCGATAAAAACACCCGCCGACAGGGCGAAAAAGCGGACTGTCCGAAATTTGAAGTATCCCTGCCGGAGGGCGGCGATTATCCGCTGCCCGGCGGCAGAACGCTGCATATCCGGGTGGTTTCGGCCCGTTTTGAAGAAAAAACACAGGGTGTTCATAAAAAAGACTTAAAAAATCAGGCAGATTATGCTAAAATAAACTCGATATGTCCTGTTCTGCGGCTGCGCTGCCGTCAGCCCGGCGACCGCTTCCGTCCGGCCGGGCGGGGGGTAGACCGGGAGCTGCGCAAATGGATGAACGAGGCGGGCATCCCGCCCCGGGAACGGGACACGCTGCCGCTGCTGGCGGCAGGCAGACAGGTGCTGTGGGTCTGCGGAGAGGGCTTTGCCGATGGGCTGGCCCCCGGGCCGGACACCGGGCAGCTGCTGCAGGTGGAACTAGAAAATTTTGGAGGAATCGAATCATGAGCATGCATGACGATATTTTGAAGGTCCTCGTTTCGGAAGAGGAGCTGAAAGCGAAAGTGGCTGAGCTGGGCGCTCAGATCAGCAAAGACTATGAGGGCAGAAACCTCGTCCTCGTCTCCATCCTCAAGGGCTCGGTGGTCTTTATGGCCGACCTGATGCGCGCCGTGAGCATCCCGTGCAGCATCGACTTCATGGTGGTGTCCAGCTACGGCGGCGGCAACACCACCAGCACCGGCCTCGTCAAGATCATCAAGGATCTGGACGGCGACCTCTCCGGCAAGGACGTGCTCATCGTGGAGGACATCCTCGACACCGGCATCACCCTGTCGAACCTCGTGCCGATGCTCAAGATGCGCAACCCGAACTCGGTGAAGATCTGCACCATCCTCGACAAGCCCAGCCGCCGCAAGGCCGACATCGCCCCGGACTACGAGGGCTTCGCGGTGCCGGACGAGTTCGTGGTGGGCTACGGCCTCGACTACGACGAGAAGTACCGCAACCTGCCCTACATCGGCGTACTCAAACCCAGCGTCTACGAAAAGTAAGAAATAAAACCAGAACTGGAGTTGATCCTTTTGCAACCTAAGAGACCTCGTATCAATCCGCTCATCCTCGCACTGGCGCTGGCCGCCGTGCTGATGGTCTGGTCGGTGATGGGCAGCGGCTCGGGCAGCACCAGCGGCTCGACCATGAGCTACTCCACCGTCGTCCATTACTTTGAGCACAATCAGGTCACGTCCTTCACGCTGGACCGCAACACCAGCGTCATCACCCTGAACCTGAAGGAAGGCGACCTGCCCCTGCCGGACGTCTCCTCCACCCAGAGCACGGTGCAGTCTACCGGCGGTCTGCTGAGCGGGATGTTCTCCTCCTCGTCGGAGTCCACCGGCGCGGTGCAGGAGGACGACGGCACCGTCACCGTCCGTTACAAGCTGCCCTACGCCTACGTTTTCATCGAGAACGTGGATAAGTATATCGAGTCCTACGACGCGGCGAACCCCGACGCGCCCATGACCTACGACTACACTTCCCTCAAGGAGACCATCCCCTGGATGGAGATCATCTTCTATCTGGGGATGCTGGGCTGCACCGGCTTTTTGCTGTTCTCGATGATGCGGGGCGGCGTCGGCGGTGGCGGCGGCATCATGAATGTCGGCAAAGCCAAGGTCAAGGACGAGCACGAGAACAAGAAGACCGCCACCTTTGCCGATGTGGCCGGTGAAGACGAAGAGAAGGAAGAGCTGAAAGAGGTCGTGGAGTTCCTCAAGAGCCCCGACAAGTTCAACTCTCTGGGCGCACGCATCCCTCACGGCGTGCTGCTCGTCGGCCCTCCGGGTACCGGCAAGACCCTGCTGGCCCGCGCCTGCGCCGGTGAGGCCGGTGTGCCGTTCTACTCCATCTCCGGCTCTGACTTCGTCGAGATGTACGTCGGCGTCGGCGCATCCCGTGTGCGCGACCTCTTCGACAAGGCAAAAAAGACCATGCCCTGCATCATCTTCATTGATGAGATCGATGCTGTGGGCCGTCAGCGCGGTGCCGGTCTCGGCGGCGGTCACGACGAGCGCGAGCAGACCCTGAACCAGCTGCTGGTCGAGATGGACGGCTTCGAGGCCAACGACGGCGTCATCGTCATGGCGGCCACCAACCGTGCCGACATCCTCGATAAGGCCCTGCTCCGCCCGGGCCGCTTCGACCGTCAGGTCTACGTCGGCCTGCCCGACGTCAAGGGCCGCGAGGAGATCCTGAAAGTCCACACCAAGAACAAGCCCCTCGCCCCGGATGTCTCCCTCAAGGTCATCGCACAGCGCACCGCAGGCTTTGCGGGCGCTGACCTCGAGAACCTCGTCAACGAGGCTGCTCTGCTGGCTGCCCGCCGCAGCCGCAAGGCCATTACGATGGAGGACATCGAAGAGGCTTCCATGAAGGTCATGGCCGGCCCGGAGAAGAAGAGCCGGGTCGTCACCCCCGAAGAGAAAAAGCTCACCGCCTACCACGAGGCAGGCCACGCTGTGGCGGGCTTCTACTGCAAGCACCACCCCCGTGTGCATGAGATCACCATCATCCCCCGCGGTCAGGCCGGCGGCTACACCATGTATCTGCCCGAGAAAGACCGCAGCTACGTCACCAAGGGCGAGATGTTCGAGGACATCGTGTCCAGTCTGGGCGGCCGCGTAGCCGAGCAGCTTATCCTGGACGACATCTCCACCGGTGCGTCCAACGACCTGCAGCAGGCGACGAACATCGCCCGCCAGATGATCACCAAGTACGGCTTCTCCGAGCGCCTTGGCCCTGTGGTCTACGGCACCTCTCAGGAGGAGACCTTCCTGGGCCGCGACCTCGGTCAGGGCAAGGGCTACAGCGAGACCACCGCTGCCGAGATCGACAGCGAGATGCGGGACATCATCGACGAGGCCTACGAGACCTGCCGCCGCACCCTGACGGAGCATATCGACCAGCTCCATGCGCTGGCACAGGCCCTGATGGAGCGCGAGAAGCTGAACGAGAAGGAGTTCAACGCCGTGATGGCAGGCGAGACCCTGCCCCAGCGTGAGGACCCCGACGCAAAGCCCGCCGAGGCTCAGCCCGCTGTCCAGCCTGTGGAACAGGCCGAGACCGCAGGGGCTGCGGAGCCTGCCGAACCTGCTGAGGCAGTGGATGCCGCCCCGCAGGAAGCCCCGGCCCCCGAAACGCCGGATGAAGGCGAAGCCAACCAGTAAACCAAGAGAAAGGGGAGAGTGTTGTGGAGGAAAATTTTGAACCGGTCGCGCGGACACGGGCCAACTATTACACCCCGGGCAGCCCGGTGCAGTTCGTCTGCGTGGAGCTGCTCAAGGGTGATGTCAGCGGGGAGCACGCGGTCTGCCTGACCTTCAAGAATATTTCCAAGGTGACCCTGACCGCACTGGAGATCCACTTCAAGTGCAAGGGCGTGGACGGCGTCATCCTCTGTGAGGACGAGTTCGAGTACCGTGACCTTACCGCAAAGCCCGGCGAGAGCTTCGGCATGGACGATGCCGTCTTTGTCACCCAGAAGGCCATCACCAGCGTGGACGTCACCCTGCGCAATGTCTACAGCGGCAGGAAGGTCGTCCACCTTGAGAGCATCAAGCGGGTGCGCCTGCCGGCCCCCCGCCGCCTGAGCGTCGAGATGCAGAAGGCCCTCGAAGCCCGGATGAACCGCACCGGCATGAAGTTCATGCCCCAGGTCTTCGAGAACGGCTGGTATTGCGCCTGCGGTGCCTTCCACCCGAAGGAAGAGGACACCGTCTACTGCTCCGAGTGCGGCAGTGACCGCATCCTTTTGCAGAACGCGCTGAACACCCTGCTGCAGCCGGAAGCCCCGGTGCGCCAGCCGGAGACGGAGCCGCAGCCTGCGGCCCAGCCGGTACGCCCGGCCGCGCCTGCGGAGGAGCCTACCCGCATCGTGGGTGCGGCTCAGGAGGAAGCCACCCGTATCATCCCGCCCCGGGCGGCGGAGCCTGCGCCCGGCTATACGCCTGCCGCTGAGATGGACGCGACCCGCGTGGTGACCCGCGCCCCGGAGCAGGAGGCGACCCGCGTCCTGCCCCGCCAGCCGGAGCCGGTGCGCCCGGCCAAGTCCTTTGCGCCGGACGAAGAGGTGGAGAAGTACGGCACCCGTGTGGTACCCTCGACTCCCGCCGCCGCGCCGTCCCGCCTGCAGGCAAAGCCGCTGGACGAGGAGGACGACTGCGAAGAGGAAGACCCCCGCGACAGCATCGCTGAGACGCTTATCCGCTGGGTGCCGCCCATCACCGCCATCGTGTGTGCGGGCATCGCCCTGTGCGGCTTCGTGTATTCTCAGTTCATGATGTAAAATAGGATGTACGGCGGAGGAGGCAGAGGCTTCCTCCGCTTTTAATTTAAGGAATAACCTCTCAGTCTGCTTCGCAGACAGCTCCCCTACCGAGGGGAGCCTCTGGCGAA
>OGNG01001213.1_pt1 | contig 11886 bp, 8 predicted proteins | sample 1573431 | NCBI WGS metagenome assembly OGNG01 (sample SAMEA2581927, study PRJEB24529) | metagenome | biome: Human gut stool | place: China | collected 2011
CGCTTACGAACTCCAACAGCACGCAGGCCGTCACTACGAATACGGTCGATACGGTGGCTACCTTTGGAATGCCCAATAGCTTTGGGGTGGGACTTACGTACGAGTATGACAAACGTCTGATCGTGGGAGCTGATTTTAATTTGCAGAAGTGGGGCGACGTGACCTATATGAATCAGCCGAATGCTTTTTGTGATGCGATGAAAATTTCAGTGGGTGCCGAGTATATGCCGAGTCGTTTCTCGCGTAGTTATCTGGCGCATATCAAATACCGCGTCGGAGGATATTATTCGGAACCTTATTATAAAATAGGAGGGGAGAGAGCCTCTCGTGAGTATGGAGTAACGGCCGGTTTGGGATTACCTCTTCCGGGTTCACGCTCGCTAATCAACGTTTCGGCTCAATATATTAAAGTACATGGTCTGAAAGCCGGTATGGTAGATGAAAATACATTGCGTTTGAGCATTGGAATCACGTTCAATGAAGGCTGGTTCTTCAAACGTAAAGTTAAATAATAGAGAGAATAGACGGTATTATATAACAACTAAAATTTAGATACAATGAAAATTAAAACGCTTGTGGCTGTGTTGTTTCTTTCGGCGGGAGCAACAACTGTGGTAGCACAGGACGACGCTAATTGTAATTCGAACAGTAGTATTTCTCACGAAGCAGTGAAAGCTGGTAACTTTAAAGATGCTTATACTCCGTGGAAAGCTGTTTTGGAGAACTGCCCGACTCTTCGTTTCTATACCTTCACAGACGGTTATAAAATTCTGAAAGGGTTGCTGGGGCAGATCAAAGACAGAAACTCTGCAGAATACAAAAAGTATTTTGATGAGTTGATGAATACGCACGATTTGCGTATGAAGTATACTCAGGAATTCTTGGGAAAAGGTGTAAAAGTATCGTCGGAAGATGAAGCACTGGGCATTAAAGCTGTCGATTATATTGCATTTGCTCCGAAGGTGGATGTAAATCAAGCTTATGATTGGTTGAAAAAATCGGTGGACGCTGCGAAAGCTGAGTCTGCAGCTGCTACATTGTTCTATTTCTTGCAGATGTCTCACGATAAACTGAAGGAAGATCCGGCTCACAAAGAGCAGTTTATTCAGGACTATCTGGCTGCATCCGAATATGCAGACGATGCTATAGCTGCTGCTGACAAAGAGAGTGTGAAGAAAGCTTTCGGAGGTATCAAAGATAATCTGGTAGCTCTGTTCATTAACAGCGGTACTGCCGATTGTGAATCACTGCAAGGTATCTATGGACCTAAAGTAGAAACCAATCAGACTGATTTGAATTATTTGAAGAAAGTCATCAGTATTATGAAGATGATGAAGTGTACGGATAGTGACGCTTATCAGCAGGCTTCATTCTATGTATACAAGATTGAGCCTTCGGCTGAGGCTGCTACCGGATGTGCATACCAGGCCTATAAGAAAGGGGATATCGATGGTTCTGTGAAGTTCTTTGACGAAGCGATCAACCTTGAGACAGACAATGCAAAGAAAGCAGAAAAGGCTTATGCTGCTGCCAGTGTTTTGACTACTGCCAAGAAATTGTCTCAGGCAAGATCTTATGCTCAGAAAGCAATCAGCTTCAATGAAAACTATGGTGCTCCTTATATCCTTATCGCCAACTTGTATGCTATGAGTCCTAACTGGAGTGATGAATCGGCTTTGAACAAGTGTACTTATTTTGCTGTTATCGACAAATTGCAGAAAGCTAAATCTGTAGATCCGAGTGTAACAGAAGAAGTTAACAAAATGATCAGCAGATATTCCGCTTATACTCCGCAGGCTAAAGACTTGTTTATGTTGGGCTACAAAGCCGGCGACCGCATCACTATCGGTGGTTGGATTGGAGAGTCTACAACGATCAGATAAATCTATGTTGCGACAACAAAGTAACAGTTTATTAAATAAAAGTTTGAGCATAACAATTGTCTTCGGGGCAATTGTTATGCTTCTTTTATTTTCTTCCTGTGGCGGGAGAAATAAGGCGATGGCCGATGCCATTACCGAGCGGGATTCACTGCCTGTTATGGATACACGAGGGGTAACGACCCTTATATCCGATTCCGGTGTCACACGTTACCGGGTCAACACTGAAGAATGGTTGATCTTTGATAAGAAGAAACCCTCGTATTGGGCTTTTGAGAAGGGCATTTATCTGGAACAGTTCGATTCACTCTTTCATATAGATGCGAGTATAAAGGCGGATACGGCTTATTATTATGATCGTGACCGGCTTTGGAAACTTATTGGAAATGTAGATATTAAGAGTCTGAAGGGCGATCATGTGACCACCGAGTTGTTATATTGGAATGAAGCCACCAAGAAAGTGTATACCGATAAGTTTGTCCGGATGGAAAAACCGGATCAGATTATGACCGGATATGGCTTTGAGTCAGACGATCAGTTTATGAAGCCGGTTGTTCATAACATATCCGGTATAGTATATATCGATGAAGATGCCGAAAAGGCAAAAACAGATTCTGTAAACTAACTATGAGCATCATTATTTACCTGTTGATTACGATGGCATTTTCTGCTTTCTTTTCGGGAATGGAGATTGCTTTTGTTTCGGTAGACAAACTTCGTTTTGAAATGGACCGGAAAGGAGGGGTATCATCGCGTATCCTTTCGCTATTCTTCCGGAATCCCAATGATTTTATTTCGACCATGTTGGACGGAAATAACATCGCTCTGGTTATCTATGGTATATTGATGGCACAGATTATCGGCGACAATTTGCTGGCCGGATGGATCACCAATCATTTTGTAATGGTATTGGTACAGACCGTGATCTCCACACTGATCATCTTGGTGACAGGAGAGTTTCTGCCCAAAACGCTTTTTAAGATCAATCCCAATCTGGCCCTGAATGTCTGTGCGGTTCCTCTTTTCATCTGTTATGTTGTTCTCTATCCTATATCTAAATTTTCGTCGGGAGTCTCTTACCTCTTTCTTCGCCTGTTTGGGATGAAAGTGAATAAGGAAGCCTCTGCGAAAGCCTTTGGTAAGGTAGATCTGGATTACTTTGTCCAGTCGAGTATAGACAATGCCGAAAGTGAGGAAACTCTGGACACGGAAGTGAAAATCTTTCAGAATGCACTCGACTTCTCGGCGGTCAAGATACGCGACTGTATTGTTCCACGGACAGAAGTGGTAGCTGTTGCGCTGGATACATCCCTTGAAGAACTTAAAGGCCGGTTTGTTGAGTCCGGTATATCAAAAATAATTGTCTATGATGGTAATATAGACAATGTGGTGGGATACATTCATTCGTCCGAAATGTTTCGTAGCCCGAAAGATTGGCGCGATCATGTGAAAGAAGTTCCCATTGTGCCTGAAACGATGGCGGCCCATAAACTGATGAAGCTGTTTATGCAACAGAAAAAGACCATTGCCGTGGTAGTGGATGAATTTGGAGGAACTTCGGGCATTGTCAGCCTTGAAGACCTTGTTGAAGAAATTTTCGGTGACATCGAAGACGAACACGACAACACTTCCTATATTTGTAAGCAGATCGGTGAGCATGAATACGTGCTTTCGGCCCGTTTGGAAATAGAAAAAGTAAACGAAACTTTTAATTTGGAGCTTCCCGAATCCGATGACTATCTAACGGTAGGAGGATTAATCTTGAATCAATACCAGAGCTTTCCGAAATTGCACGAATTGGTCTCTGTCGGTAAATATCAGTTTAAGATAATTAAGGTTACAGCAACGAAAATCGAACTTGTCCGACTGAAAGTAATGGAATAATGATCGATAGCTGTAATTTTTTAGCTAATAAATAGATGCATATTAGCATTTTTTGTATCTTCGTGCGCTAAAACCAAAGATGAAGAAAATAATAATAACAAATAAATCGTATTAATCAAAATGGCAACATTACAAAACATTAGATCCAAAGGACCCCTGTTGGTGATCGTTATTGGTTTGGCTTTGTTTGCTTTCATTGCGGGCGATGCCTGGAAAGTTCTCCAGCCACACCAATCGCATGATGTAGGCGAAGTCAATGGAGAAACTCTTTCTGCTCAGGACTACCAGAACATGGTAGAAGAATATACCGAGGTTATCAAGTTCTCAAGCGGAATGAGTTCATTGAATGATGAACAGACCAATCAGGTGAAAGACGAAGTATGGCGTAGCTATGTGAACAATAAACTGATTGAAAAAGAAGCGAAGAAGCTCGGTATTACTGTTTCGAAGGCTGAAATTCAATCAATCATTAACGAAGGTGTGAATCCGTTGCTGCAGCAGACTCCGTTCCGCAATCCTCAAACGGGCGCTTTCGATAAAGATATGTTGAAGAAATTCTTGGCTGACTACTCTAAAATGGACAAGACCAAGATGCCGTCTCAATATGTGGAATACTATGAAGGAATGCACAAACTTTGGTCATTTGTAGAAAAGACACTGATCCAGAGCCGTTTGGCGGAAAAATACCAGGCACTGGTGACTAAAGCTCTTTTCTCTAATCCGGTTGAAGCACAGGATGCATTCGACGCAAGAGTAAACCAGTCGGATGTTCTGTTGGCTGCTGTTCCTTATTCTTCTATTGTAGACTCTACTATCACAGTGAAAGAGTCTGAACTGAAAGATCTCTATAACAAGAAGAAAGAACAGTTCAAACAATATGTTGAAACACGCAACATCAAATACATCGATGTACAGGTGACAGCCAGTGCAGAAGACAGAGCTGCTATCCAGCAAGAAGTGACTGATTATACAAACCAACTGGCTACTGCCAATGGTGATTATACTACTTTCATCCGTTCTACCGGATCGGAATATCCGTATGTTGATTTGTACTATACCAAGAAAGCTTTCCCGTCAGATGTAGTTGCACGCATGGATTCAGCTTCGATTGGACAAGTATATGGCCCTTACTACAATGCAGGCGACAATACTATCAATTCGTTCAAGGTGTTGTCTAAAGTGGCTGCTGCCGATTCTGTACAGTTCCGTCAGATTCAGGTTTACACAGAAGACGCTGCTAAAACAAAGGCTTTGGCTGACAGCATCTATACTGCTATTAAGGGTGGAGCCGACTTTGCAGCTTTGGCTAAGAAGTACGGACAAACAGGTGAATCCAACTGGATTTCGTCTGCTAACTACGAAAATGCACAGGTTGATGGCGATAACTTGAAATTTATCAGCACTATCAACAATCTGGGAGTAAACGAACTCTCTAACGTAGCATTGGGACAAGGCAATATCATTTTGCAGGTGACTGATAAGAAAGCTGTGAAAGATAAATATAAAGTTGCCGTTATCAAGCGTGCGGTTGAGTTCAGCAAAGAAACTTATAATAAAGCTTATAATGAATTCAGCCAGTTTATTGCAGCTAACCCGACAGTAGACAAGGTTGCGGCCAATGCTGAAGAATCAGGCTATAAATTGCTCGAAAGAAATGATCTGTATAGCTCAGAACACGGAATCGGTGGTATCAGAGGGACTAAAGAAGCACTGAAATGGGCCTTTGCTGCAAAACCGGGTGAAGTTTCCGGTTTATATGAATGTGGCGAAAGCGACCGCATGTTGGTTGTTGGCCTGGTTAGCGTGATCGAAGAAGGTTATCGTCCTTTGGCCCAGGTTCAGGATCAGTTGAGAGCTGAAATCATTCGTGATAAGAAAGCTGAGAAGATCATGGCCGACATGAAGGCTGCCAATGCAACTACAATTGCCCAGTACACATCGATGGCCAATGCAGTAAGTGATTCTGTAAAACACGTAACATTTGCAGCGCCTGCTTATGTAGCCGCTTTGCGTAGTAGTGAGCCGCTGGTAGGCGCATACGCTTCGGTTTCGGATATCAATAAGTTGAGCGCTCCTATCAAGGGTAATGGCGGTGTATTTGTGTTGCAGGTATATGCCAAAGATAAGCTGAACGAAACATTCGATGCCCAATCAGAAGAGGCTACATTGGAAAACATGCATGCCCGTCTGGCAAGTCGTTTTATGAACGATCTTTATCTGAAAGGCGACGTAAAAGATAAGCGATACCTGTTCTTCTAAAAACGGATTTGTTTTTTTAGATAACGTCGCTTTAATATACGAAAGGCTGTTCCGCACGGAACAGCCTTTCTTTTTGCTATCTCTTTCCCTCTTCCCATTAACTTTTGTCCCTTCTCTTTTTTAAAATCGACTTTTATTCCTTACATTTGCATGAATAAATAAATATTTGTAGTAAATATGCCCAAATATCCGCTTTTAGGAATGACCCTTACCGAATTGCAATCTGTCACCAAAGATTTGGGGATGCCTGCTTTTGCAGCCAAACAGATCGCTTCCTGGTTATACGATAAAAAAGTGACTTCTATTGATGAAATGACCAATCTGTCGTTGAAGCATAGAGAGTTGCTCAAGGGAGAGTATGATTTGGGGATATCCGCGCCTGTTGATGAGATGCGTTCCGTAGATGGTACGGTGAAGTATCTTTATCAGGTGAGTGACAATCATTTTGTTGAAGCGGTAGGCTGTAAAATGAACTGTAAGTTCTGCATGACGGGTAAACAAGGATTTACCGCAAGTCTGACAGCCAATCAGATCTTGAATCAAATCGCAGCATTGCCAGAGCGGGATAAGTTGACTAATGTCGTGATGATGGGGATGGGCGAGCCTCTCGATAATTTGGATGAAGTATTAAAAGCACTGCATATCCTGACCGCTTCGTATGGATACGGATGGAGCCCCAAGCGTATTACTTTGTCGTCTGTAGGATTGCGGAAAGGACTTCAACGCTTTATTGAAGAAAGCGAATGTCATCTGGCTATCAGCCTGCATTCTCCTTTTCCTTCACAACGTTCTGAGCTGATGCCGGCCGAAAGGGCTTTCTCGATTAAAGAAATGGTCGATCTGTTAAAAAACTATGATTTTAGTAAACAGCGCAGACTTTCGTTTGAATACATTGTTTTTAAGGACGTCAATGATTCGCTGATTTATGCTAAGGAGCTGTTGAAATTGCTGCGTGGGCTTGACTGCCGGGTGAACTTAATCCGGTTTCATGCCATTCCTGGGGTAGACCTCGAGGGTGCCGGTATGGAGACTATGACGTCATTTCGTGACTACCTGACCTCACATGGACTGTTCACTACCATTCGAGCTTCCCGGGGAGAAGATATTTTTGCCGCTTGCGGGATGTTATCGACGGCTAAACAGGAGGAGAGTAACAAGAATTAATATAAATTATCAGCACATTGGATGAAAGTATACGACCATTTCGTAGATTTGTGAAAACATTAAAATTGATGCATATGAAAAAGTACCTGTTTTACCTCAGTATGGCTCTTGTAGCAGTAGTGTTGTTTTCTTGTAAAAGCGGCAAGAAGAGTGTGTTTACTCCAACTTCCAGCGGACGTGCTTATGAAGTCCTCGTTGTGGTTGAGAAGCCTGTGTGGGAGCGTCCTGCCGGTAGAGCTTTGTACAATGTGCTTGATACAGATGTGCCCGGACTTCCGCAATCGGAACGTTCGTTCAGGATCATGTCTACTTCTCCCAAAGATTTTGATGCCATCCTGAAGTTGGTGCGCAACATTATTATCGTAGATATACAGGACATTTATACCCAACCTAAATTCAAGTATGCCAAGGATGTATATGCATCTCCCCAGATGATTTTGACTATTCAGGCTCCGGACGAGGCATCATTTGAGAAGTTTGTCGAAGAGAACAAACAGCCGATTATAGACTTCTTTACCCGTGCCGAAATGAACCGTCAGATCTCTTTCCTGGAGAAAAATCATAATGACTATATTTCAACGAAAGTAGGTAGCATGTTCAACAGTGATATCTGGCTTCCGGCCGAACTGAGCAGTTCGAAGACAGGAGAAGACTTTTTCTGGGCAGGTACTAATGCCGCTACCGGAGACCAGAACTTTGTAATCTACTCTTACCCGTATACAGATAAGGATACCTTTACGAAAGAGTTCTTTATCCATAAGCGCGATTCAGTGATGAAGGCTAATATTCCGGGTGCCAAAGAGGGTATGTACATGGCGACTGATTCGTCTACCGTAGAGGTTCGTCCGATTGATATTCATGGAGATTACACAATGGAAGCACGCGGACTGTGGCGCATAAAGGGCGATTTCATGGGTGGCCCGTTTGTTTCGCACACCCGTCTGGATAAAGCCAGCCACCGTATTATCACTACAGAAGTATTTATTTACTCACCCGATAAAATGAAACGTGACCTGATGCGCCGATTGGAAGCATCTCTGTATACTTTGCAACTTCCTACCGAGAAGGCGCAGGAACAGATTCCGATGGGCATAGAGCAGGAGGAGAAAACTAACAAATAACAAAATGGAAGATAACAAAATAAAAATTGGCATCACTCAGGGAGACATAAATGGGGTAGGATACGAAGTCATTTTAAAAACGTTTGCCGACCCCGTCATGTTGGAACTCTGTACACCGGTCATTTACGGCTCTCCGAAAGTGGCTGCATATCACCGCAAGTCGCTCGATTTGCCTACTAACTTCAGTATTGTCAATACCGCTGCAGAAGCTGCCCACAATCGCCTGAGCGTGGTCAACTGTACGGATGACGAGGTGAAAGTAGAGTTCTCAAAACCCGATCCGGAAGCTGGTAAAGCAGCTTTGGGAGCACTTGAGAAGGCGATAGAGGAGTTCAGGGAAGGCTTGATCGATGTCATAGTGACGGCTCCTATCAATAAGCATACGATTCAGTCCGAAGGATTTGCTTTTCCCGGACATACGGAATATATCGAACAACGTCTGGGGAATGGTTCAAAATCACTGATGATCCTGATGAAAGAGGATTTCCGGGTAGCTTTGGTAACAGGACATATTCCGGTTCGTGAGATAGCCTCTTCAATAACCAAGGAACTGATTCAGGAGAAACTTGCCATATTCAACCGGTCGTTGAAACAGGATTTCGGGATTGGTGCGCCGCGCATCGCAGTGTTGGCACTGAATCCGCATGCCGGAGACGACGGATTGCTCGGTACGGAAGAACAGGAAATCATTTCTCCTGCTATTCAGGAAATGGCTGCCAAGGGAATCTTGTGCTATGGCCCTTATCCGGCTGACGGATTTATGGGATCGGGCAATTTCACCCATTTTGACGGAGTACTGGCCATGTATCACGATCAGGGATTGGCTCCTTTCAAGGCATTGGCCATGGATGAAGGTGTGAACTACACGGCGGGTTTGCCGGTGATACGCACTTCTCCCGCGCATGGCACAGCCTATGATATTGCAGGAAAAGGCGTTGCTTGCGAAGATTCATTCCGTCAGGCTATTTATGTAGCGATCGACGTATTCCGTAACCGCCAACGTGAGAAGGAAGCACATGCCAATCCGTTACGTAAACAATATTACGAAAAACGAGACGACAGTGATAAACTGAAGCTCGATACAGTAGATGATGATATTTAATCAGGAAGGGAGTTTAGTGCGAATATGACAAAAGCGGAAATACAACAGGTAAAACTAAGGTTCGGTATTATTGGTAACACTGAAGCTTTGACGCGTGCGATAGATGTTGCCATACAGGTGGCACCTACCGATTTGTCCGTGCTAATAACCGGAGAGAGTGGTGTCGGTAAGGAAAGTTTTCCTCAGATCATTCACCAATACAGTCGCCGAAAGCATGGACAGTATATTGCTGTCAACTGTGGTGCTATTCCTGAAGGAACCATCGATTCGGAACTGTTCGGTCATGAAAAAGGGGCTTTTACGGGAGCCATCGGTGAGCGAAAGGGCTATTTTGGTGAAGCCGACGGCGGAACTATTTTTCTGGATGAAGTCGGAGAATTGCCTTTGCCCACGCAGGCACGTTTGCTTCGTGTACTCGAGAGTGGGGAGTTTATAAAAGTAGGCTCCTCCAAAGTACAGAAAACGGATGTCCGCATTGTGGCTGCTACCAATGTCAATTTGACCCAGGCCATTGCAGAGGGACGTTTCCGTGAGGATTTATACTATCGTCTCAATACGGTGCCCATCCAGATCCCTCCTTTGCGGGAGCGTGGAGAAGATGTGCTGTTACTGTTCCGTAAGTTTGCAAGTGACTTTGCAGAGAAGTATCGTATGCCCGCCATACAGCTGACCGAAGATGCCAAACGGGTTTTGCTGTCTTATTCCTGGCCGGGTAATGTGCGTCAGTTGAAGAATATCACGGAGCAAATCTCTATAATTGAGACCAATCGTGAGATTAATGCCCCTATCTTGCAATCTTATCTGCCTGCCCAGAGTACGCAGCGATTGCCTGCCCTGTTCGGTGTAAAGACAGGGAAGAGCTTCGAAAGTGAACGTGAAATCTTATATCAGGTCCTTTTTGACATGCGACAAGATGTGACCGAACTGAAAAAGCTTGTACACGAAATCATGTCCGAGCGCGGAGCGGTAACCTCCAATGTCGGTACGTTTTATACGCCGGCTCCGGTAGTAACCCCTACACCCTCAGTGCCTGCCATCATTCATCCGGTCAAGCCCAATTGTCCCGATGACGATGACATACAAGATACCGAAGAGTATGTGGAAGAGTCGCTTTCGTTGGATGAAGTCGAGAAAGAAATGATACGTAAAGCCCTTGAAAAGCATCATGGCAAGCGAAAAAGCGCGGCAAAGGATCTTAATATATCCGAGCGTACCCTTTACCGAAAAATAAAAGAATATGGATTGGAATAAAAAGATAATGCGAATTTCACTGCTGGTTTTCACACTGGTAGTAGGAATTTCGTGTACTGTTTCTTATAAGTTTAATGGTGGTAATATCAATTACGATAAGGTAAAGACTATCTCTATTGCCGACTTTCCTATTAAGTCGGACTATGTTTATGCACCGTTAGGCACTAAGTTCAACGAGGATCTGAAAGACATTTTCCTTCGTCAGACCCGTCTGAAACTGGTGAATAATAATGCCGACCTTGAGATTGATGGAGAGATTACCGGATATAACCAGTATAACCAGGCTGTTTCGGCCGACGGATACTCTTCTGAAACCAAGCTGACCATTACAGTGAATGTTCGTTTTGTGAACAATACGAATCATGAACAGGACTTCGAGCAACAGTTCTCGGCCTTCCGTGTCTATGATTCGAGGGAGTTGCTGACAGCCGTTCAGGACGGACTGATTGCGGAGATGACCAAAGAGATTACAGATCAAATATTTAACGCAACGGTAGCAAACTGGTAATTAGAATGATTTCTGCTAACTTACAACAATGGATTCAGCATCCGGAAACGCTGAATAAAGATACTTTGTACGAGTTGCGAACGCTTGTCACACGCTATCCTTATTTTCAGTCACTGCGATTACTTTATCTTAAAAATCTATATTTGTTGCACGATATCTCTTTCGGTGCCGAGCTTCGTAAAGCCATATTGCATGTGGCTGATCGCCGGAAGCTGTTTTATCTGATTGAGGGTGAACGATATATTTTGAAACCTCGGAAAAAGAACGCACTTCCCGAAACAGAAGTTTTAGAGGAAGAGCCCAGCCTCGATCGTACGCTTTCCCTGATCGATGCTTTTCTGGCCACCGTGCCCGAAGAGGTTTCAGCCCAGACAAGCCTGGACTATGCAACGGACTATACCACCTATTTGCTGCAAGAAGACGATACACCGGAACTGGAAGAAACTCCCAAACTTCGCGGTCATGAATTGATTGACGGCTTTATCGAAAGAAGTGAAGAAGAAACATCCATCCGTTTGCAACCGGCAGATGAAAATAAAGCTATCTCCGAAGAGGAAGAGAGCGAGACGCATCATGAAGAAGATGAAGATGATAGCTGTTTCACCGAAACATTGGCCAAAATATACGTCAAACAGCATCGATATTCCAAGGCACTTGAAATTATTAAAAAATTAAGTTTGAAATATCCAAAAAAAAATGCTTACTTTGCAGACCAAA
>OGNG01001226.1_pt1 | contig 11732 bp, 10 predicted proteins | sample 1573431 | NCBI WGS metagenome assembly OGNG01 (sample SAMEA2581927, study PRJEB24529) | metagenome | biome: Human gut stool | place: China | collected 2011
TTTGGTAAGATCGATAACGTACGTTTTCGTCGTCAGGTAGTACCGGGGGATCAGGTTATTACTACAACTGAAGTTGTAAAGATACGTGGAAATATGGGCGTTATTCATTGTGAAGGCAAGGTTGATGGTCAGGTGGCCTGTGAGTGTGATTGTACTTTTGCGATTATGGATCCAAAAAATTCTTAATAAATGAAAAAACGTTAAAATTTGCAGTAAAATGATGAAATAGGAAGTTTTTTGTACGTAATCAGTTAAAACAACCGAATTCAGCGTGCGAAAAAGTAAAAGCTTTGGCAGAATATAGATAATATAGTATAAAGCTGTTTAATTGTTTGATTAAAATTGAGGAGTGAAGGAAATGAGTTCGGTTGTTATTCCTATGCCTAAAATCCATGAAACAGCAATCATCCATCCCAATGCTGTTTTAGGAAAAAATGTTGAAATAGGCCCTTATGCTGTAATCGATGAAGAAGTAGTCATCGGCGACAATTGTAAAATAGGAGCCCATGCGGTGATTCATAAATATACTACAGTTGGTAAAAATTGTAAATTTTTCCCGGGTTGTTCTATAGGTGCTGATCCGCAGGATTTAAAATTTGAAGACGAGAAAACATCGACGGTTATCGGTGATGGCTGTGTTTTTCGTGAATGTACTACCGTCAACAGAGCTACTGGTGAAGGAAATAAAACTATTATTGGTAATAATATACTGATGATGGCTTATACGCATGTCGCACATAATTGCATTGTTGGTAATAATGTTATTATGTCCAATGTTGCAACACTTGCCGGACATGTTATTGTTGAAGACAGGGCTGTTATCGGCGGATTATCAGCAGTGCATCAGTTTTGCAAGATCGGCCGTAATGCTATGATTGGCGGTATGGCACGTGTTGCTCAGGATGTGCCTCCTTTTATGATCGTTGCAGGTGATCCGGCCTTTGTATCGGGTTTGAACAGTGTTGGATTGGCCAGAGCCGGTATGGCTCAGGAAATACGCAGTCAGCTGAAAAAAGCTTTTCGGATTTTATACAGATCCGGATTGCCATTACAGGAGGCTGTTGCTACAATGGAGCAGGAGCTTGACAGCAGCGAGCCTGTTGAGCATTTGATGCGCTTTTTGCGTAATGTAGAACGTGGTATTATTCGTACCCGCAGAGATTAAGGTGGTGACCTGGTGGAGACTATAGGCTTATTGTCGGGAATCGGCCGTTTGCCGGTGGATGTAGCTTTATCAGCCAAGTCTATGGGTTATAGAGTTATAGCTGTTGGAGTTGTCCCTGATATAGATCCGGAGTTAGCAGAGGCTGTTGATGCTTATTATGACATTCATATAGGGAAAATTGGTAAGATCATCAGTACTCTGAAGAAAAATGATGTAAAAACAGTGACAATGATAGGAAAAGTTACAAAAGAGCTTTTATATAAAGCAGGAGCTGTTGTTCCTGACCTTAGGGCAATAAAAATACTGGCTTCCGTACCTGACCGTAAAGATGATACCATCATGAACGCTATTGTCAAGGAGCTGGAAGGTGAAGGCATCAAAGTGATGGATCAGACACTTTTGATTCAGCCGTTATTGCCGCCGCCTGGCGTTTTGACCCAAAGAATGCCAACAGAAGCGGAAGTGGCTGATATGGATTTTGGCTTTGCAATGGCGAAAGAAATTGGTCGTTTGGATATTGGGCAGACGGTGGTGGTAAAAGATCGTGCTTTAATGGCCGTTGAAGCTATTGAAGGAACTGATGCCTGCATTTTACGAGGGGGAACACTTGGCAAAGGTGTTATTGTCGCAAAAACGGCAAAACCGGCGCAGGATAACAGGTTTGATATGCCAAGCATTGGCACAAAGACCATGGAATCAATGATAGCAGCCGGAGCGACCGGCTTGGTAATTGAGGCCGGCAGAACGCTGCTTGTAGAAAAAGAAAAAACTCTGGCTTTGGCAGATGCTCACAATATTACTATTGTAGCAAGATAAATGAAAAATAATTGCTAATTATGCAGGCTGAGCGATACGTTCAGTCTGTTTTTGTGTTATAATATAAAATGAATTGTTGTGTAATAAAATAAGAACTAGAAAACTTTTTAAAGTGTTTTGATAGCTGGAAGGGAGCGTTTATGGCTAGAATATTGATTTCTGCCGGAGAAGCTTCGGGAGATATTCATGCTGCTGCGGTGACAAGAGAATTAAAAAATATTGCTCCTGATACTGAAGTTTTCGGTATGGGCGGTGATTGCCTGCGTGAAGCTGGCGGCGAAGTGTTATTTGATATTAAAGAACATGGGGTAATGGGGTTTGCGGAGATTGTTTGCAAATTACCAGCGTTGTTTAAATTGAAAAAAGCTTTTGCCAAAGTAATGGAAGAAAGAAAACCGGACTGTCTGGTGGTTGTTGATTATCCGGGGTTTAATATGCGTTTGGCAAAACTTGCAAAAGCAAAAGGCATTCCTGTAGTTTCTTACATCAGTCCTTCTGCTTGGGCCTGGCATAAAAGCCGTGCGAAGAGCGTTGCTCAGATTGTCAATAAAGTTGCTGCCATTTTCCCGTTTGAATATGAAGTTTATAAAAATGCGGGGGCTGACACCGAATTTGTTGGACATCCTTTGGTGGATATAGTGAAACCGCATCTTAGCAAAGAAGCTGCATGGAAAAAAGCAGGAAAGAATGCTGACAGGGATTTGATTTTATTACTTCCGGGAAGCCGGTTGATGGAAATACAAAAAATGCTGCCAACGATGTTACAGGCCGCAAAATTAATTTTAAAAAAACGTCCCGATACAGATTTTACTATGCCGCGGGCCAAAACAATTCCTCTGAAAATGCTGGAAGATATGGTAAAAGCTGCAGGAGTACCGGTCAAAATAATAGAAGGTGACAACTACGATGTGATGTTCAGTGCTGATCTGGCACTGGCTACAAGCGGAACAGTGACTTTAGAGGCGGCGCTGTGCGGATTGGGGTCAGTTATCGTTTATAAAACCTCGCCTATTACCGCTTTTATTGCACGCAGAGTTATCAATATACCTAACATCGGCTTGCCAAATATTGTTGCAGGCAAACGTATTTTACCTGAATTGCTGCAGGAAGAATTCACTCCGGAACGTTTGCAGCAGGAGGCTCTGGCACTTTTGGAGCCGGAGCGGAACACGCAGATGAAAAAAGATCTGGCTTATGTCAGTGAGCGTCTGGGAGAGCCCGGTGCTGTACATAGAGTTGCAGAATTGGTTCTGCGTATTGCTGAGGAGAAACAATGACATTATATTTACGAATCTTGAGTTATATAAAACCATATATGCACAGACTGCTTTTTGCTATGGTTTGTACTATTATGGCAGCAGCGGGGAATTTATATATTCCCTGGATTATCAAAGATATGATTGATGAAGTTTTGGCTGATAAGAATGGCACAATGCTGAATTGGATTGCTGCCAGCATTATAGCTATTTTCATCGTACGCGGTTTGTTCTGGTATGGTCAGAATTATTTGATGAGCTACGTTGGGCAAAGCGTAATTATTGATATTCGTGCGGCTGTTTTTAAAAAATTACAGCGTCTCAGCGTATCTTTTTATGACAAGAACAAAACGGGTACGATCATGAGTTATGTTACCAATGATGTCAATGCGCTGCAATCAGCTATGGTTGAGAATACCATTGAGATGATTACAGAAGGATTTATTTTGATCGGTTCTGTAGTAGCGATGATCTATCTGGATTGGCGTCTTACGCTTTTTACAGTCTGCACTTTCCCTGTGGTCTTATGGTTTATGGAATTTTTTGGGAAAAAAATTCGTAAAACCGGCGGCAGAATCCAGGAATGTACTGCGGATATTACTTCGGTTCTGCAGGAGTCTGTGGCTTCTGCCAGAGTTATCAAATCGTTTGTCAGGGAAGATTACGAGGTTGATCGTTTTGATGTAGAAAATAAAGCGAATTTTCGTGCTAATATGAAAAATGCGCAATTGATGGCAACATTGACTCCTGTTGTAGAGCTTGTTGCAGCAATTGGCGTGACAATGATTATCTGGTACGGCGGTAATAATGTTATTAATGGCACGATTACTGCTGGCTCCCTGGTCGCTTTTTTGACCTATGCCGTAAATATTTCTAATCCTATTAAACGTTTAACCAGAGTTATTGGTAATATCCAGAAGGCGTTGGCTGCAGCGCAGCGTGTATTTATGATTATCGACATGCCGGAAGAAATAGCAGAAAGCAGGGATGCTAAGCAATTGCCGGAAGTCAGTGGTAAAGTGGAATTTCAAAATGTTTCTTTTGCATACAATGATAAAGGCAATGTAATTACAGATCTTTCTTTCAGTGTAAAACCGGGTGAGGTAATAGCAATCGTTGGTCCGTCCGGTGCAGGAAAATCCACAATTGCTAATTTACTGCCGCGTTTTTATGATGTAAACAAGGGTGATATCAAAATTGATGGTCAGTGTCAGAGAGGTTACGTTAGATTCTCTGCGTGAACAGGTTGGTATTGTTCCGCAGGAAACAATGCTCTTTAATGGTTCTGTTTATAATAATATTCTTTATGGACGTCTGGATGCGACTAAAGAAGAGATTGAAGCCGCTGCTAAAGCGGCCAACGCACATGATTTTATCATGCAGCTTACTGATGGTTATGAAACTAAGCTTGGTGACCGAGGGGTTAATCTTTCCGGCGGGCAGCGGCAGCGTATAGCTATTGCCCGGGCAATATTAAAAAATCCACGGATTCTGATTTTAGACGAAGCGACTTCGGCTCTTGATACAGAAAGTGAAAGAGTGGTGCAGGAAGCACTGGACAGATTGATGGTAGGCAGGACTTCTTTTGTTATAGCACATAGGTTATCAACAGTTAAAAACGCAGATAAAATTTTAGTGCTGGAAAAAGGTAATTTAGTCGAATCAGGAACACATGATGAGCTTTTGGCCTTAGATGGGCTGTACGCACATTTATATAAAATTCAGTATCGCAACAAAGAAGCGAAGTGAGGTTAAAGAATGTATATTATTTATAATTTTTTGGTTTTGTGCGTGTGCTGTTTGTTCGTACTGCCTTACTTTCTTTATCGTTGTATCTGTGAAGCAGGTTTTACTACCAGAATGCGGCAAAGTCTGGGAGGGCTGCGAGATGAAGAAATTGCTTCTGTGGCTCAGAAGGACTGTATTTGGATTCATGGCGCTTCTGTCGGTGAAATTGTTGCGACAAGTCCATTAGTTAAAGAAATACGCAAAGCATATCCTGATTCTCCAATACTGGTCTCTGCTGTAACTGTAGGCGGTTATAATATGGCTAAACAGATAATTCAGGAAGCTGATGCTATTATCTATTTTCCTTTGGATATGCCGTTTGTTTCTGAATCTTTTGTTAAACGTATTCAGCCGAGGATATTCATGCCGGTAGAAACTGAGTTGTGGCCTAATTTTTTGCGGGCTATTCGTGAAAGAAATATTCCGGTAATGATGGTTAATGGCCGTATTTCAGAGAAATCAGTAAAAACGTATCGTTATTTATATGGCATTTGGGATGATATGCTGAATACAGTCAGCAGATTCTGCATGCAGTCAAGTATTGACGCTGATTATATCAGTCATTTAGGCGCAGATCCCAAAAAGATTTATGTTACAGGTAATACGAAGTTTGATCAGACTTATGCGGAAGTGACACCAGAGGACCTGGAAAACTATAAAAAAGAATTAGGAATTGAAAATGCTTATCCTGTAATTGTGGCAGGGTCTACACATCCTACTGAAGAAAAAGTTTTATTTGATGTGTTTAATGAAATTATTAAAAGCTATCCTGAGGCCCGTTTGGTTATCGCACCTCGCAAACCGGGACGTGCCGATGAAATCAGTAAACTGGCGAAACAGTATCATTGGGAAAGCGGATTTAGATCAAAACTCCTGGAAATCAAAGGTGCTCGGTCTAAATATCCTGTTTTACTGATAGATACTATTGGTGAATTAGGTCGTATTTATTCTGTTGGTGATGTGGTGTTTGTTGGTGGTTCTTTGATAAAACATGGCGGACATAACGTGCTGGAACCGGCAGCGCATGCCAAACCGATTTTAGTTGGGCCAAATATGCAGAATTTTAAAGATTCATATGCTTTATTGAGTAAGGTCGGTGCCTGCAAGATGATCAATAACAGTGCAGAGCTTACTAAAGAAGTTTTAGATATTGTTGGAAACGATGAACGACGTTTGCAAATGGGAGCAGCATCATTGCAGGTTATTAAAGAAAATCGCGGTGCTGCTGTACGCAGTATTGAATATCTGCAGGATCTGCTGACATTAACGACTGTTGACAGTAAGGTTGAAGCATCCTATCCTACAAATATCAGAAATCTGCATGATGAAGGCGGCGGGCGTCTGCGCCATGGAGATGCGGTGATTCAATATTTATACCAGCTGGCACATGGTCCTAACACCCCATTTTTTGGTTGGATTTTATTGGGAATTTTAAGGATGTTTTCCTATGTATATGAATTTGGTGTTTGCTGTAAATTAGACTTTTATAAATCCGGATTATTGAAACAGAAAAAATTAGATTGCTGTGTCATTTCTATAGGGAATATTACTGTTGGTGGTACAGGAAAAACTCCTACCGCGCAAAAAGTTGCTGTTATTATTAAAAATATGGGTTATCGTGTCGTGATCCTGAATCGTGGTTATCGTTCGCACTGGGATCAGGAGATGGGCGTTGTCAGTGATGGTAAGAAGATTTTTATGACTGCCTATGAGGCCGGTGATGAAGCTTATTTAATGGCGAAAACTTTACCGGGTGTGCCGGTAATTATTGGTAAAAACAGAGCCTTAACAGGTCAGTTTGCTGTGGATAAAATGAATGCTGAGGTTATCATCATGGACGATGGTTATCAGCATTGGCACTTATATCGTGATCTGGACGTAGTTTTAGTTGATACATTTAATATGTTCGGCAATGGCTGTCTTCTGCCGCGCGGGACCTTGCGCGAACCGTTGAGTCATTTGGACAGGGCGGGCTTGTTCCTGCTGACTAAAACAGATCAAAGTTCTCAGTTCAGCCGTCAGGAATTACGCGATACTTTGGATAAGTACAACGGAGATGCTCCTATTATTGAGAGTATCCATCATCCCAAAAATTTTGTGGAAATTGCTGACTGGTATAAAGGCATACATGAAAATGCGAAAGATCTTTCTGAGCTGCAGGGTAAAAAAGTTATGGTCTTTTCTGCGATCGGCAATCCTTCATCGTTTGAGCAGACTCTGGCCTGCATCGGCATTGATATAATTGAAGCTATACGATATCCTGACCATCATGATTACGGAATGCTGGAAATGCAGTATATCAGTGAAAGAGCCATCAGCAAAGAAGTTGTAGCTATGGTAACAACTGGTAAGGACGCTGTTAAAATACCAACGGAATTCATTTATTTTAATAGAGAAATGCCGTTGTATATTTTAAATATGGATATAAAAATTACTGAAGGACGTGAAGTATTTGAGAAAACAATTCTGAACGCCATTCAGAAGGAGACGAACGAGTAATGAAAGTTTTGTGTGTGATACCTGCACGTTACGCTTCTACACGACTTCCGGGAAAGCCTTTGGCACTTATTGCAGGAAAGCCTATGATACAACATGTCTATATGAAAGCCTGTGAGGCCAAACTGCCTGATGATGTTATTGTGGCCACGGATAATGAGAAAGTTTTTGAAACGGTTCATGGTTTTGGTGGTAGAGCGATCATGACATCTCCGGATCATCCCAGTGGTACTGACAGGTTAGCAGAGGTCGCTCTTAATTTTCCAGATGTAGATGTTATTGTCAATGTACAGGGCGATGAACCCATGATACCGCCGGAGATTATTGACCGGCTGGCAAAAGCTTTCGAAGCTGAATCTGATTTAAAAATGGCTACGATGAAAGTATTGATGCGGGAAGAAGATTATAATAATCCGGCGGCAGTTAAAGTTGTTACCGACAATAATGGTTATGCCCTTTATTTTTCGCGCAGCCTAATGCCATATCCCCGTAATAAAACTGAACACTATAAGGTCTATAAGCATGTTGGTATTTATGCTTATAGACGTGATTTCCTTTTGCAATACGCTGCTTTGGCACCCACTGAATTGGAAAAAACAGAAAGTTTGGAGCAGTTGAGAGTTTTGGAAAACGGATATAAGATAAAAGTACTGGAAAGTGATTTTCAAGGTATTGGAGTAGATACTCCGGAAGATTTGGCAGCGGTAAATGAGCTGTTAAGTAAATAAGCGGTTTTATTCCAGAAGGAGGTCGGACATGAACATTGTAAAAGTTGGTGATTATGAAGTTGGACAGGGGCATCCGCTGCTATTGATGGCAGGACCCTGCGTTTTAGAGGGTTATGAGCACAGTTTGATGATCGGTAAGGAAGTTAAAAAAATTGCTGATAAATTAGGTGTGCCTTATGTTTTCAAGGCATCCTATGACAAAGCCAATCGTTCTTCTTACAGCTCTTTCCGTGGACCGGGATTAGAAGAAGGGTTGAAGATTTTAGCACAGATTAAAAAAGATTTAGGTGTGCCTGTTGTCAGTGATATTCATGAAACTATTCAGGTGGAAAAAGCTGCTGAAGTTTTAGATATTCTGCAAATACCGGCGTTTCTTTGCCGTCAAACGGATTTAGTTTACGAAGCAGCAAAAACAGGACGTGTAGTTAATATTAAAAAAGGCCAGTTCCTCGCACCCTGGGACATGAAAAATGTACTGAAAAAAGCTGAGGAGGCAGGCAATCATAATATTATGCTGACTGAACGCGGTGCCAGCTTTGGTTACAATGCTTTGGTTACTGACATGCGCAGCTTGGCAATTATGCGTGAGTTGGGGTATCCGGTAGTGATGGATGCTACTCATAGCGTTCAGATTCCAGGCGGTCAGGGAACGACTTCCGGAGGTCAAAGCCAGTATGTGCCTCATATGGCCAGAGCTGCTGCGGCTGTAGGCATTGACGCTCTTTTTCTTGAGGTACATGATAATCCGGAAGAAGCGTTGTCTGATGGACCCAATATGGTTCGTTTGGACAAGTTAGAGAAACTTTTAACAGATGTTTTGGCTATTGATAAAATAGTACGCGGTTAGATCTGGTAAGTGAGAGGGAGTTGGAGCATGGAACAAATGTTAGAGCAGGCGCGCAATACTTTGCAAATGGAGGCTGACGCTATTTTAGAGCTCGTACCTCGCGTTGACGAGCATTTTTCTGCAGCAGTGGCTATGATTTTAGACTGTCCAGGACGAGTTGTCATCACTGGTATGGGTAAATCAGGTATCATTGGACGAAAAATGGCGGCTACGTTTGCCAGTACAGGTACACCATCGTTTTATCTCCATCCTGCCGAAGGTATTCACGGTGATTTGGGTATGGTAACCGAAAGCGATGTCGTGATCGCTCTGTCTAATAGCGGCGAAACGGGAGAGGTACTGCATATACTGCCATCCTTAAGGCGTATAGGGGCAAAATTGATTGCTATGGTTGGGAATGCTGAGTCTTCTTTAGCAAAAAATTCTGATATTACTTTAGATGTTGGTGTTTCGCAGGAAGCATGTCCGTTAGGGCTGGCTCCTACATCCAGTACTACTGCCGCATTAGCTTATGGTGATGCGCTTGCTTTGGCTTTGTTGTCCAAACGTAAATTTACTGCCAGCCAGTTTGCTGTTTTCCATCCTGGTGGTTCGTTGGGACGCAAGCTGCTCTTAACTGTTGAGGACATCATGCATAGTGGTGCTGATAATCCTGTTGTTAATGGTGCAACAACTGTTCAGGATGCTTTATTCGTAATTACTGATAAAGGGCTTGGCGCTGTTTCTGTAGTTGATGATAATGAAATTATGATTGGCGTTCTGACTGATGGAGATATTCGCCGTGGGCTGAGTAAGGGGATTGATTTTCTGCAGCGTCCTGTTACTGAACTGATGACCAGGGCCCCTAAAACTATTACTAAAGATAAACTGGCGGCTCAGGCACTGCATCTGATGGAAAGCAACAGTCCTAAGCCTATTACAGTGCTGCCTGTTATTGACGAGGAGCGTCGTGTTATTGGATTATTGCATATGACTGACTTGGTACGTCAGGGTGTGGTATAATGAAAAACATAGAAAAAGTAGCTCAGATAATTAAATTGCTGGTGTTGGATGTCGATGGTGTTATGACAGACGGTTCGATTTATCTTGATGCTGAGCAGGAACTTTTCAAGAGCTTTAATGCTAAAGATGGTATGGGAATCAGCTGCGCTATAAGATGCGGACTGCAGGTTGCGATTATTACCGGTCGCTGCAGTCCAATTATTCGCAGAAGGGCCAGAGAATTAGGGATCGTCGAAGTTTGTGAAAATGTTAAAGAGAAAAGAAGTGCTTTAGCGGAGCTGCTGCAAAAATATAATTTGTCTTTAAATGAAACGGCTTATGTCGGCGATGACCTAAATGATTTGCCAGTGCTTACACAGGTTGGTCTGGCCTGTGCTCCGGCAGATGCTGTAGAAGAAGTAAAACAGGTATGTCATTTTGTAGCAGAAAAAAAAGGCGGCTGCGGAGCAGTGCGTCAAATTACAGAGTTTATTTTAAATGCTCGTGGTGACTGGGATAAAATTGTAAACAGTTATTTACAAGAGGGACAGGGAGACGCTCAATAATGTGGCTTTACTATTTACTGAAAACAATCAGTACCTTGGTATCATGGCTGCCTTATAAGCTGGTGGTGAACATTGGTATCGGCATAGGGCACCTTTATCATACAATTGCAAAAAAACAGAGGATCCGCGCAGAGGAAACTATCAAGGAAAGACTTGGTTATTCTGATGAAGAAGCTAAATGCACGATAAAGTCATTGTTTGTGAAATTAGGCATAACTTTTATGGAAATAATGTATATGCCAGCACTCAATAAAGATAATATTCGTGGTTTGGTTACTTTTGATCGTCCGGATGTGTTATGGGAAGCGTTGAATGAAGGTCATGGTGTAGTTATGCTGGCTTGCCATATGGATAATTGGGAATGGCTGGGTGCTGCTTTATCTTTGTATGGATTTCCTATAAGTGCAGTTGAAAAACCACAGCCTAATAGAGTCTACAGTGATTTTATGAACGAACTGCGCAAAAGCGTAGGTCAGGAAATATTTTCTCGTGGTACAAGTGAAATTCTTGGTTGTGCCAGAGCAATGAAAAAAGGCCGCATGCTGGGCTTGATTGCAGATCAGGATGGCGGATATGACGGTATTTTTGTACCGTTTTTTGGAAAAATGGCAGCTACACCCTCTGGACCGGCATATTTTTCCAGGAAATTTAAAGCTCCTATTATACCTATTTTTATTGTACGTAAAGAAGGTTATTATGGGCATCAGGCAATCGTCAAAGATCCTATTTACTATGAAGATACCGGCGATAGGCAGTTGGATGACTATCGCGTTACATTAAAAATGACCAGAATTGTCGAAGAAGTTATCAGGGAATATCCTGATAACTGGTTATGGTTCCAGCATCGCTGGAATACGCCATACACACCTACAGGAAAGGAGCAGGAGCATGTTGAGAAATAAAGGCTTCCAGATGATCGTGGGTGCAATAGTTATAACAGGCGTCATTATTGCCTGGCTTATGCTCGGCGGTGAGGCTCCTTCCAACAATCCAGTTCAGAAAGAAAGCTCTGGGGCGAATGCTAAAGTAAGGAATAGTACTTTGGCCAGAGAAGTGGACGGTAAGAAAGTCTGGGAATTTACTGTTGAA
>OGNG01001243.1_pt1 | contig 11582 bp, 7 predicted proteins | sample 1573431 | NCBI WGS metagenome assembly OGNG01 (sample SAMEA2581927, study PRJEB24529) | metagenome | biome: Human gut stool | place: China | collected 2011
AGGAGCCTTGCTTGATAGCTCCCAACTTATAATTTGAGTTCGACACGATCGAGAAGACGGCGGTCTTGCCATAAGCGATATCGCCACCACTAACCACGTCTTTACCATCCATCTTGGCGGTCACCGTTCCATTGCCTCCATCTACCGTATAAACCAAAGCGTTGGCACCGGTTACCGTGAAGGTATTCGAGGAATCCGTCAAGGCGGCGTATTCCATCGTCTCCGGACTGATCAAGACAATCTTATAAACGCCTACTACGGCGGGTAAATCCTTTGTCTCCTTACCATTGGCGGCACGATATGTCACGGCTTGTCCGTTCATTTCCGGGGTAAACTTGATTACGGGCAGATTCTGTTTCGCTACCACTTGGTCCTTGGTAGCCGAGGAGCCTGTCACCTTAGCGGTCACCTTCATCTTCTCCGTGAACACGACATTTATCGTGGCTGAAGCGGTCAGTTCGTCGGTCGTGTAGGTATAGGAGATCGTATTATCCGTGCTATTGAACTTACCTGTAGGCAAGTTAGCGGGCTTCCCATCGATCTTTATCTCGCTCAACTTGTAGCCGGGCTTGGCGGTAATCGTCAATACAGCGGCTTTGCCATTCACGATATCACCGCCGTTAGCCACGTCCTTGTCGCCCATCTTGGCGGTAACCGTACCTTGTCCCTCTACGCTCCAGCTTAAGACGTTCGCCTTGGAGATCGTAAAGATCAAGCTTGTATCATTGCTTAAGGCCGCATACTCCTCGGTCTCCGGGCTGGTTACCCAAATACGATAAGAGCCATCCTCTGTGGGAAATGTAGTTGTCGCATTCGCCGGAACATCCTTATAATACCGGATTAAATACTGGCTTGGCGACGGCTCTATCTTCACAACCGGCTTATTCTTACCGGCAGCGATCTCATCTTTTGTGGCAGATAGAGGGCTTGCGGTTATCGTTCTTGTCTTTTTAGCGGTAAACTGCACGTCAATAGCCATAGAGCCTTTCAATGCTCCTGTCGTATAAGCCGCATAGGAAGTCTCGTTCGTTGAGGTATCGAAAGTACCCTCCGGTAAATTTACTACTTGATTATCTACGGTAAGCTTGCCCAGCACATAGCCGGACTTGGCAGTGATCTTCAACACGGCCGGCTTGTCGTAAGCGATCTCGCCTCCGCTAGTCACCGCCGTCCCGTTCATGGTAGCCGCGACGGTTCCTTGCGTCGCTTCGAAAGTATAAGTCAGCGTATGGGCCGGCAGTATCTCATAATCGAATTTCTTGTCGATGGCGGCTTGCGTGGCCGTCTCTGCCTTGGTTACGAGCACGTTGTACTTTCCTGCCGTGGCGGGTAAGTCCGTTGTCTCTGTTCCGGTAGCCACGTTCTTATACTTCACTGTATATCCGGTTACATCCTCGGGAGTAAATGCCAGCTTCGGCAAGTTCACCTTCGCTTTCACCTCATCCAGCGTAGCGGAAGCGGGAGACATCGTGACCGTCACAGGGTCTTTTGCCTTGAATGTCGCCTTTATCTCCGTGGCTTTTGTCAAGGCGGGAGATGTATAGGTGTAAGTAGTCGTATTATCCCCATTAAATGTGCCAGTCGGTAACGTGCCGATAGTGGCCGTATTCATGGTTATATCCGCAAGCACATACCCGGCATTCGCCGTGATCGTAAACTTGTGGGCGGTGTTGTATGCCACCTTTGCGCCACTCGAAATGTCGCTGGTTATCGTTCCGCCCTCACTTGCGCTGTAGTTGAGCGTCACCTTGAACGTCGGTAGATCCGGTGCCGAGCGTAAATCTGAATCCTGTGCGTGTACCTGTATCAACGCCATAAGCGCGAGGAACACGGCTGATATTAGTTTTCTCATGTTATTCTGTTTTTAATCGTTACTTAACTCTTACTAATTGACCGTTTACGGCATAGATACCGGCGGGAACCATGATGCGTTGCCCGTCCGTGGCTATTCCCTTGTAGGCGATACGACCGCTCATCTCCACGATCAGTACCTGTACAGGTTCGGCGGTATGGATCATGATAGCGCCACGATCGGTAGTCACGTAATAACCTTCCACCGGCTCAATTTCCTGCGTGCCCGTTACGATATTGTCGCCGAGGCGCAAGGAACGAAGGGTGCTATACGTTGAGGCATCCGTAAAGATCACGCTCTCGAACGGTTTTAAGGTTTTTTCCGTACATTGAACGAACTCATTGCTTGCGGCATTCAGCTTATATACGTATTGGTTCTTCGTAAGTGTCAACTCATCCGTACCCGTATTGGCGAAGATCGTGAAGGTAGCCGTAGTCGGGGCGTCCGGCTCGGTAGCGGCTTTCAGCTCGATAGGATCTGCGGCGGTGGACACGATCGCATACTCACCAGTCGTTGCGGAGAGTAAACCGGCCTGTCCGAATTCGTCTGTCTTGTACTCAAACTCCGGAGAGGAAGTGCCCTTCAAGGTAGCGTACCATGCGCCGGTATTGGCTTTCGGATCCGCCGTAGGTTGGGTGTATTCTGTTGCCGGTTCTGTCGTGCTCTGTACTTTATAAGTACTTGGGAAACCAAATGCTTTCCACTCGCTGTCCTTCAAGGGTGTGTTCAGTTGAAGGGTAGTAGCTGTTATCTTGTCTGTCGTAGTCGCGGGCGAAGTCGGAACCAAGCGTGCGCCTTCTTCCATCGTCACCTTAGCGAAGGCAAGCGGGGCGGTCACGTTCAGCGTACCCGTATTCTCGATGTAGACATTCCGATTGGCATAGGTAGCATCGGCTGTTAGGGTTTGGCCGGCGGTCACGATCAGACGTTTCAGCCACATAGCGACGCCTTTAGATTCAGAGGACATTTGTACCAACCGTTCCCATGAATCATCCGGTACAACCACGATCTTCTCTTGATCATAAAGCTCGGAATAGATCGGGGCTTTCTCGGCGAAAGTAGAGTTCGCGTCAAAAGTGAAGCAAAGCGTAGAATACTCGGGCGTACCTTTATCGATATTGACACCGCCCCAAGCATTACCGCTCGTGTGCATATCGGTAGCGTCCACCTTGGAGTGAACCACTAAGCCTGCAGCCGTATTATCTTTCAACGTAACGAAATCCAGCTTGACAGCCATGGACGTTTGTACGTTCAAACCGTTCCGTTTCGCGTTGCTCGCGGTCAGGTTGGAGATCACTACCTCGCCCCCTTCTGCCGGGGTGATACCTGTAGCGTTCTCGATGGCGATCATGTTCAGATCCGCATTATACGTATGCGCCCAATCAGCGGTACCCGCCTTAATGACCGTCTTGTCCATTCCCGCGCCGTTCAATACCATCGGCTTCGTGATTGTCAACTGGGATGGTAACTCATAGGTACCCTCCACCAACGCGATCTTATCGGCATGGACACTGGCTAAGGCTAATAAGTCGCTAGCGTCGAGAGCGGTAGCGTTTAGGGTGCCTTGTTTTGTGAAGGTCACGCCCTCGGCTATGGAAAGGCCTCCATCCAGATTCCAAGTCTTACCCTCACCTAGAGCGAACTCCGATAAGGTACCGGGAACGGCTGTTCCATCCCGGAAGCTTACCAACGAGGCTTTGGCACCACTCAAATTGATATTCGCTTGATGCAAGCCACGGCTGAACACCATCAGAGGAGTAGCGCTCTTCGAATTGATGAATTCAAAAGAGACCGTCCCGTCTACGGCAGGTGCCGGTCGTCCATTCGTATCGGAATCGGCCCAACCCATGATCGCTCCCAAGGAAGCGTTCATGTTTTCCGGCTCTTGGAACGTACAACCATCGAATTTAAAAGAGGCTGTTCCTACCGCACCTCTGTTGATAGTGGCGAATTCACGATCTTTGATTGCCGTACCATTAATCGAAGTCGGGAACGTACAGCCTGTGACCGTAGCCGTAATCTCATCCGCACGACCATTCGATAACGTGCCATAGAAGGCGGCGATAGTGGCGTTCTGTATCGTGACTGTCGAGACACCGGTATGCGTATATCCGTTTCCTCCACCACAACCGATACCCCCGGCAATCACGCCACCATTCATATTGATCGTGACTGTTTTAACACCATTTACGGATTGATCGAGCGGAGTGTCGATCGTGTTTGTAGTCTTACCGCCATCATCACCTCCGGGATAAAGCTGACTCACCGTTCCCCCTTGAATGTCGATATATACCTCATTCGCTTTCGAGTAACGATATCCACTGCCTACCAACAAATAAGAAACGGTGGCATCTTTCTGGATTTGAATAGAGATCTTGCTGTTAACTCTGGCGGGATTATCTGACTTTGTAGAATTTCCACCGCCTAACATTGTTCTCACCGTTCCACTGATCATATTAATAGATGTGGAAGCAACCGTAGACTCTTTAGCTCCACCATATATCTTAGAGGTAGAAGGAACCTTAAACGCTACTGCGGTTTTCCCTTGTTTCGTGATTTTAACAGAATCGGTTGAATAAGCGGTAATCTCGATAGGCGTTCCATTCGCGTATACGTCATAAGAGGTACCTTTCGGCTGTCTTACCGCTGTTATCGCCGAGACAAGCGTACCGTTATTCGTGAAAGTCACGGCAGTATCAATCACTAAGCCGTCATTGAAAGTCCACGTCTTGTCAGCAGACAAAGTGAACTCAGACAGTCCTTCCGGTATTTTCTTTCCATCCACGAAATGTCTCAAGGAGGCTTTCGCTCCGGTCAGCTCTATATTCGCGTTATCCAAGCCACGCCCCACGGAGAAAGTCGGCGTCTCGGTCTTTGAATTAATGAACTTGTAAGACACATTCCCGTTTACGATTGGCTGTGGCTTTCCATTGGTATCCGAATCGGCCCAACCGTCAACCGCACCCAAACCGGCTACAATACTCTCCGGTTCCTCGAACGAGCAGCCATCAAAAGTGAAAGAGATGTTCTTCACTCCTCCGCGGTTGATCGAAGCCAACTCACGGTACTGGATATCCGAGCCATTGTATTGTTTCTTAAATGTGGTATTTGTCATGTTAACCGTTATATCATCGGCATAACCATTAGATAAGGTTCCGTAGATCGCACCTAACTCGGAATCGGTAACCGTAACAACAGACGTACCCGTATGTGTATATCCCTGTCCACCGCCGGTACCAAGACCTTCCGGTATGGTACATTTCGAGAGGGTCATATTTACGTTTTTTACGCCATTGACGGATGCGTCAACATCGGTGGTCAGCGTATTAGTTGTCTGCCCTTGATCATAGCCTCCAGCATAGATTGCCATGATCGTGGCTTGATCAGCCTTGATATTCACGGTATTGGTCTTTGCGTAATAACGACCACCACCCAACAATAGGTTGCTGACAACCGCACCCGGCTTTATTTCAATACTGACAGCATCGCTTACATCCGCGCTCACGGGAGTGTAATACGATCCGTCACTATTTTTATAGCTATATTTATCCGTGACAGCTTGGGTCGTTTTGCCTGTACCCGCATTGCCGACAAACATGCCACCACCAAATATAGACCGGATACTACCGCTTTCCAACGTGATCGAAGCAGAAGTCACGGCTTTACCTAGGCTACCGCCAAAGACACCGAACTTGCCGGGCTCAAACTGCAAGGTATCCGGAGTCCCGCCATCGGTCTCTATTGTTTCCACGATCATACGACCGCTGGCTTGATTCAAATAAACACGAACCGGATTACCGTTTGCGAAGCAAGAAGGAATGCTTTCTAGAGCCGGGTTTGAAGGTGTCTGCGGCAAAATCATTTTGCAGAGCTTACCACCGGATGAATACACCAATGTGTCCACATCCTGTCCCCAGCCACTGCTTGTCGCCGTCAAAGCGAGCGCAAGCAAATAGAGTAATTTGTGTCTCATAAGCTTATGAATTTAAGTGTTAATAATGTATTAAAATGAATGGTATAGGACCTTTCCGACACCACCCGCTGATGTCCACAGAGAGCACCGGCTGATGTCCGGAGAGATCACCCGGTGGTGTTGGAAGGGATCACCGGGTGATGCCGGAGGGCCGCCCTTTAGATCTCATCCGGACTCTCCGAGTCGCCGCCTTCGCTACTAGAGTCGTTGACGGGCTTGATCCGTTCGTAGGTCACTTTCGCCCGCATGTCTTGTAGGATCTTGCCGGGAGTATAGACCAGACTCGGCTTCTTCATCATGACCGAGGCGGCGAATTCCTTTTCCGTTACGCTACCCTTACTGCCGACCGCAAGACGCATGCTGCCGAACTCGCCCAGCTGGACGTTGCGGCCCTCTTTCAGGTGACGCGGCAAACGGTCGAAACAGCTTTTCACGTCGGCACTCGTCAAGGCGGTCTCCTCGGCTATGCTCTCGCAGAGTTCGTCGAAGCTGACGTTTCCGTTGGATAGCATTTGTGCGAAATATTTCTTCGCGTCTTTAGCAGCCCCTTTGGAGAAGTCGGGACGTTGAACTAATTTGTATTTTACACTCATAAGTATTTATGTATTGGTGAACTTGTTTTCACAATTAGTACTAGCAAGTAATTATCCCCTTGACCTAACGACCTTTACTCTGTGGCGATCAATCTCTCTTCCCTATATCCCTCATCATTGGTTGGTGCTCCGCAGCGTAATAGTTATGGTTATCAAATAAAAACGACTAGTTTAAACCAACGTTTGGATCTTGCGTTTTTAGGACTTGGAACGCACCATATATCTCCTTGCGTTAAATAGTTGGTTTATAAGAAAAATAATCAAAGAAAGTGTACCGCTATTTGAAAATAAAGCCTTAAATTTACGACGAATTTAAACGTTGGTTTAGAATAGCCGTTTTTAGCATATGATATAATGTATGTATGTACATTAGTAAGTATTAAAATAGTGGACAATAGGTAATTGTAATATGGGTAAATAATAAAAATCACAGTATCAGATATCAATCTTTTGCATTTCGTCCGAAATGACATATCTTTACGACACCGCCCGCTATTGGGCCGTAACTTAAAACCTATCAACTATGGATAAAAAAAGGAGGATCAACGCATGAAAGAATTAAAAGACCGATACATACGTTTCGATTGGGCGATCAAGAGACTGCTCCGGCAAAAAGCCAACTTCGGTGTGCTGGAGGGTTTTCTCACGGTTTTTCTTGGAGAGAAGATTACCATCGTGGAGCTACTGGAGAGCGAGGGTAATCAACTGTATGAGGATGACAAGTTCAACAGGGTGTACGCCGAGGCACTTAACGACAAGGGCGAGATCATCATCGTGAAAATATAAAATATTCGCAAGCTATATTATCTCGAACAGGTACTCTATGGCGTGGCGAAAACCATAACCGAGTACATATCACTGGGCGAGGACTACCACAAGGTTAAGAAAATATACTCAATCAACATATTCTACTTCGACATCGGACGGGGCGAGGACTACCTTTATCACGGGCAGAATCATTTCATCGGCATACATACCAAGGATCAATTGGTAGTCAACACGAAAGAGAGGAGCGTAATTGTCTCCAAGCTATCCCCCGAGATTTTCCCCGAATATATACTCATACGGACCAATAAGTTCGATAAGATAGCCGTCACTCCCCTAGAAGAATGGATGGACTACCTTAAAAGAGGAACAATTCGTCCTGACACCATGACTCCGGGATTAGGCGAGGCTCGAGAAAAATTGAGATACTACTCCATGACCCCCGAGGATAGATACGCTTACGACGAACACCTGAATGCGGTCATGATACAAAATGACGTATTGGATTCGGCGAAGCTTGAAGGATACCTGGAAGGACTAGCGGAAAGTAGAGCGGAAAATAAGGAGAAAGGTAAGGCGAAAGGACTGGCAAAAGGCGAGACAGAAGCGAACCTCGAAAACGCCAAGAAGATGAAAGCCATGGGGATCGATCTTGAAATGATCCGGCAGATCACGGGAATTACCCTATAAATAACCTTTTGGTGACATAAATAGCGAATCGGCGCAAACCCCTCATCGTAAGATGTGGATTTGCGCCGATTTGTTTTTGGTTGTCCGGATGTTTGTGTCGCTTATTCGTCGATCGAACCTCTTACGATACCCCGGCTGGAAGACTTGATGAAATTGAGGATCAAATCCCGTTCCTCGCTAGGCTCGTACTCGGTCTCGATCGCTTTCAGCGCCTCCGTATTATTCAAGCCTCGGGTATACAGCGTGCGATAGATGTCTTGAATCAAGAATACCTGCTGATTCGTGAATCCCCGGCGACGTAAACCTACGATATTGATACCGCAATAAACGATCGGATCACGGCCGATCAAGGTATAAGGAGGGATATCTTTTCCGATACGAGAACCGCCTTGTACCATCACGTGCTTGGATATACGCGTGAACTGATGCACCAAGGAACCTCCGCTTACGATAGCGAAATCATCAATCTCTACCTCCCCGGCGATTTGCGAAGCGTTACCGATGATAATATGGTCTTTTAAGACGCAATCATGGGCCACGTGCGAATAAGCCATGATTAAGCAATTGCGACCTACCACGGTCTTACCTTTGGAAGCGGTACCCCGGTTGATCGTCACGCATTCGCGAAGCGTCGTGTTATCTCCGATTTCCGCCGTCGTGGTTTCCCCCGCGAATTTCATGTCTTGAGGGATACCGGCAACGACCGCTCCCGGGAAAATATTGCAATTTTTACCAATCCGTGCGCCATCCAAGATAACGGCGTGAGAATATATATGGCAATTATCACCGATTACGACATCTTCCTCAATCACGGCAAACGGATCGATAGTTACATTCTGGCCGATTTGGGCCTCTGGATGAACGACTGCTAGAGGAGATATATTCATTATCGTACTTTATCTTATTATTTGTTTTTTACAATCTGAGCCATGAACTCGGCTTCACTAACCAATTTATCACCAACGAATACATACCCTTTCATGGTAGAGATCCCGCGACGGATCGGTGCCAATAATTCCAGACGTAAGATCAACGTATCGCCCGGAACGACTTTTTGGCGGAATTTCACGCCATCTATTTTCATGAAGTAGGTAGAATAACGCTCTGGCTCATCTACGGAATTCAAGACTAGCAAACCACCTGTTTGTGCCATAGCCTCAACCTGTAGAACTCCCGGCATGACCGGCTCCTGAGGGAAATGCCCTTGGAAGAACGGTTCGTTGGTCGTGATGTTCTTTACGCCTACGATATAGTTCCCGCCAACCTCGATGATCTTGTCAACCAATAAGAACGGATAGCGGTGCGGCAATAATTCACGGATACGGTTGATATCCATCACCGGCTCACGGTTCGGATCGTATACCGGGGCTTGCACCTCGTTCATCTTGATATCCTTGCGGATCATACGAGCTAACTGGTTATTGATCTTATGTCCCGGACGGGTAGCGATCACACGTCCGCGGATCGGCTTACCGATCAAGGCGATATCTCCGATCACGTCGATCAATTTATGACGTGCCGGTTCGTTATCGAATACAAGCGGCTTGTTATTGATATAGCCTAATTCCTGCACGTTCTTGTGAGGGATGTTCAGCATATCTGCCAATTTGTCCAAAGATTCTTGCGGTATCTTTTGGTCGTAGATAACGATCGCGTTGTCTAAATCGCCACCCTTGATCAAGTTATTGTTGAGCAACATCTCCACTTCGCGTACGAATACGAACGTACGTGAAGCCGCCAATTCTGTCGGGAATTCGCTGAGATCGTTCAACGTGGCGAATTGGTTGGAAAGCACGGGCGAATCGAATGAGATCAATACGTTCACGCTGAACTTATCATCCGGAAGGATGATCAACGAAGAACCGGTTTCCTCATCTTTTACCTCGATCTTGTGCTTTACGATATAATAATCCTTCGGAGCGTTTTGCTCAACAACCCCTGTCTTTTGGATTTCCTCGGAGAAGAAGCGAGAACTTCCGTCTAGGATCGGAAACTCGGGTGCGTTTACCTCGATCAAGCAGTTATCGATCTCATAAGCGTATAAAGCCGCCATCGCGTGCTCGATCGTACTTACTTGAACGCCATTCTTGCTAAGCACCGTACCCCGTTGTGTATTAACCACGTTCTCGGCCAAGGCGTCAATCGTCGGTTGGCCTTCCATATCGACACGTTTGATCTTGTATCCATGGTTCTCGGGTGCGGGATTAAACGTAATCTCTATATCTAATCCGGTATGCAACCCTTTTCCTTTCAAGGAGAAACTTGCCGCAAGCGTTTTCTGTTTTTGCATAGGTCTTTATTGTTTATTAATTTCTTTCTTGAGTTGTTCGATCTCCCGTTGCATTTGCCCCAGCGAGCGGTATATATCCGGAAGACGGTTGAAGATCGCGCTGGAACGCATGAAGTTCTTAGCGTTGATCGCCGGCGCCCCGAGCAATGTCGTCGCTTCCTTCACGTCGCTGATAACGCCAGCCTGAGCTCCGAATACGACGTGGTCCGCCACATGGATATGTCCGGCCAAACCAACTTGTCCGCCAAACATACAATGCTTTCCTACTTTTACGGAACCGGCGATGCCGACTTGCGCCGCCATCACGGTATTCTCGCCTACCTCCACGTTATGAGCGATTTGTACGAGATTGTCCAGCTTAACGCCTCGGTGAATGATCGTAGAATCCATCACCGCACGATCAATTGTCGTATTGGCTCCGATCTCTACATCATCCTCGATAATAACGTTGCCTAATTGCGGGATTTTCTTGTAAGTCTCACCTTCGGGAGCGAATCCGAAACCGTCAGCCCCGACTACGCTACCGGCATGAAGGATACAATTATTGCCGATTATACAATTCTCGTAAACGGTGGCATGCGGATAGAATACGCAGTTATCTCCTACCGTCACGTGATCACCGATATAAGCGTGCGGGTATACCATACAGTTCTTACCCATTTTTACGCCTTCTCCGATGTAGGCGAAGTTACCGACATAACAATCGTCGCTCACGGTCGCGGAAGCGGCGATAAAAGCGGTAGAATCAACCCCCTTCTTTTTGCTCTTCGATTGCTCTACCAAATTTAATAACATCGCGAGCGCCGCATAAGCGTTCTCTACTTTTACAAGTGTGGCTCTTATCGGTTGTTCCGGTTTGAAATCATTATTCACCAAAACAATGCTTGCCTCGGTATTATAAATATGATGCGCATATTTAAGATTCGCCAAAAAGGTCAATGTACCTGGCTTTCCTTCTTCTATTTTAGAGAAGTTGCTGACTTTAACGTTCGGATCTCCTTCAATCGTTCCGTTCAGGAAGCCGGCAATTTGTTGGGCTGAAAACTCCATTACTTATTCAATTATATATGTATCTTCGTTGACTGTCCGCTGTTTATAGACAGTTAGTTTGCAAAAATGGTGAAAATTATTGGGATAGCCTATGCTTTACAGGGAATAATTCCTTTATCATGCAGATATCCTGCCATTTCGCGTTGTACGGCTTGGGCTGCTTCACGCGCTGCGTTGGCAAAATTCTCCGTTTGGTCTGCATATATGATAGCACGGGAAGAGTTTACCAGCAATCCGCACTGGTCGTTCATGCCGTACTGAGCCACTTCGGCGAGGCTCCCGCCCTGTGCGCCTACGCCCGGAACCAGCAGGAAGTGGTTGGGAGCGTGTTTGCGGATATCCAGGAACATTTTTCCCTGGGTAGCGCCT
>OGNG01001272.1_pt1 | contig 11370 bp, 7 predicted proteins | sample 1573431 | NCBI WGS metagenome assembly OGNG01 (sample SAMEA2581927, study PRJEB24529) | metagenome | biome: Human gut stool | place: China | collected 2011
TCTATATCGGGGCTACGGCGAATACTTTTGAGGATATCCGGCTGGCCGTAGAACGAGGCGCCTCGTATATCGGACTAGGGCCGTATCGCTTTACGGGTACCAAGAAGAATTTGAGTCCCATCTTAGGCTTGGATGGTTATCGTAAAATAATCGCTCAATGCAAGGAGGCTGGCATCGATATTCCTATCTTTGCGATAGGTGGTATTACGCTGGAAGACGTAGGCCCTTTGATGGAGACGGGTATAACCGGAATCGCTGTTTCGGGCGCGATTATCAATGCCCCCGATCCCGTGGAGGAAACCCGCCGGTTTATAGAGGAAATCAATAAGTACTAAACTAAATACATATGGCTACTAAAAAGAATATGCGTATTTCCTATCCGTCCTCGGAAAAGATTTATGTCCCGGGCGAGATCAATAAGATCAAGGTTGGTATGCGTAAGATTAAATTGTTGGACACGGTAACCTTGGATGAGCATGGAGAACGAATCTTCAAGAAGAACAATCCGGTAATCGTTTACGATACGAGCGGCCCGTATTCCGACCCCAAGATATCGATTGATATCGCTAAAGGACTTCCTCGTATACGTGAGGAGTGGTACGGTAAGCGTAAGGATGTGGTTCAATTGCCGGAATTGACTTCCGCTTATGGTCGTGAGCGATTGGCGGACGCGACTCTGGATTCCCTGCGTTTCCCCAAGCGATACTTGCCTTTCCGGGCTAAAGAGGGTAAGAATATCACCCAGATGTATTATGCGAAGAAGCGCATTATCACTCCGGAAATGGAGTACGTGGCGATTCGTGAGAACCAGCAAATCGAGGCTTTGGGACTGAAGTCGTATATCACGCCGGAGTTCGTCCGCAAAGAAATCGCCGCCGGTCGCGCGATCATCCCGGCGAATATCAATCACCCGGAAGCCGAGCCGATGATTATCGGTAAGAAGTTCTTGGTAAAGATCAATACCAATATCGGTAACTCCGCTCTTTCCTCCGGTATCGACGAGGAGATCGAGAAGGCGATATGGAGTTGTAAATGGGGCGGCGACACGTTGATGGATCTCTCTACCGGCGATCATATCCATGAGACGCGCGAGTGGATTATCCGTAACTGCCCGGTTCCGATGGGTACGGTTCCTATTTATCAAGCCTTGGAGAAGGTGAATGGTAAGGTAGAGGATCTTTCTTGGGAGATCTATCGGGATACGTTGGTCGAGCAGGCGGAACAGGGCGTGGATTATTTCACGATCCACGCGGGTTTGTTGCGCAAGCATGTGGAGCTGACGGCGACTCGCCTGACGGGGATCGTATCCAGAGGCGGATCGATCATGGCCAAATGGATGCAGCTTCATGACGAGGAAAACTTCCTGTACACGCATTTCGCCGAGATCTGCGAGATACTGAAGGCATACGACGTGGCGGTCTCTATCGGAGACGGGCTTCGTCCCGGTTCTATCTATGACGCGAACGACGCGGCACAATTCGCCGAGCTTCACACGATGGGAGAACTGACGAAAATAGCTTGGGAGCAGTTCGTACAAGTGATTATCGAAGGCCCGGGCCATGTTCCCATGAATAAGATTCATGAGAATATGAAGGAACAACAGTATGCCTGTCATGGAGCGCCGTTCTATACGCTGGGCCCGTTGACGACCGATATCGCTCCTGGATACGATCATATCACGTCGGCTATCGGTGGCGCGCAAATTGCTTGGCATGGGACGGCCATGATCTGCTACGTTACGCCGAAGGAGCATTTGGGATTGCCGAATAAGGAAGACGTGCGTAATGGGGTGGTCGCTTATAAGATAGCGGCGCATGCCGCTGACTTGGCGAAAGGGCATCCCGGCGCTCAAGTACGTGATAACGCGTTGAGCAAGGCACGTTTTGATTTCCGCTGGAAAGACCAGTTCAATTTGTCCTTGGACCCGGAAAGGGCTTTACAGTATTATAAGGAGAGTGCTGTTACGGATGGAGAGTACTGTACGATGTGCGGTCCTAATTTCTGCGCTATGCGGTTGAGTAAGGATTTGCAAGGTTGTAAATAAAATACTGTTTTGAGGGGATGAGACGGGGCATGCCCCGTCTCTACAGGAATACACACAGGTTATAAGGCATGGTGGAATGATACCGGGAACAAGAGGTCATTTCACCCGCATCACCATGTCTATACGTCTAGGATAAAACAGGAAAATCAAAAAATAGAGAGGATCAAACGCCTACAATGAGTAAACAAGCGCATTTGTTTGCTTGTTTTTAGTTATTTTTTACTACATTTGCGCCGTGAAAGAATACTCTACTCCCCAAGTAGCCTACTCCCTTTACCCTACTTTCGGTACATGATTGTACACACTCTCAAAACAAATTTTATTCACCGCAGACATCTTTTCCAACGAGAAACTTTTCAAATAGATTTGCGTAGTCTTGATCGATTTATGGCCCAATAGTTCGCTGATCATCTCAATCGGGACATCCTGTTCCTTCAAAATCATCGCAAAAGAATGACGGATCGAATATGAGGTGATCGGGATAGACACACCGCAGGCTCTCGCCAACCTCTTCAAATTCCGGTTAAAATGGGCCAAAGCGGAAGTGTACTCCTTGTAGGCTTCTTTTCCCACTTTTATCCCTTTCAAGAAAGGAAACAAATAGGGTGAGTCCTTACCTACATCACTTGACAGTTCCCTCAGCGACTCCCATGCGGTAGATTGTACCTCTATAAGCATCGGAGTACCCGTTTTCTGGCGTTTATATTCCAAAACCCCACCCCGGACATTCTCCTTTTTCAGATGAGCGAAATCCACGAATGCCATACCGCAAAACTGGAACATCAGGCACAATGCCTGCCGTGTTTTTCTCAGTTCCGGATCATCTAATGAGGCCGTCATCAGAGAACGTAATAAATCCTGTGGTAACGCCTTTTTGCGTTTGCTCTCTATACCCGTGAAAACTCCCTTAAATAAATAAGGGATATAGGGGGCCAACCCTTCCTCCACCGCCATGTTGTACACACAACGGATCCGACGCATATAGGTCGACACCGTGTTCCATGTACATCCTTTATTCAACAAAAAGGCCTGATAACGCCGAAGGTTCTCCTTATTGACATAAATATAGGGAATTACCTCCAACCCACAAAACCGCATGAATGAGTTCAATGCATCCTGATAGCTCTTCGCCGTGGAATAACGCCCATCCACACGCAATTTATAGATATACAACCTCATCCCTTCTACTAAATCCTTTTTCTCCATACTATCGCTATTTTTTCGTGATAAAACTTAGCAAATGTAATACAGATCCGGGAGGTTGAGCATATACAAAAAAAGGCGAACCAACCGGTCCGCCTTTATAAAATCTCCATTTCTAGATTATTTCAGTCCTCTATTCTTCAGCAACGGATCCGTACCCGGTTCCTTGCCACGGAAATTCTTGTACATATCCATAGCGTCGTCGATACCACCCGGGGTCAGGACATATTTACGGAATTTATCGGCACATTCTTGATTGAAGATATCGCCGGTTTCCTTGAATGCCTCGAAAGCGTCGCAATCCAATACCTCGGCCCAGATGTAGCTATAATAACCGGCAGTGTAGCCGCCACCCATCGTATGGTTGAAGTAAGTCGTACGGTAACGGGAAGGGATTTGTTTCAGCAAACCACGACGGCCTAACGTCTGTTGCTCGAAATCCATCACATTCAAGTTGGCCGGAACATTATTCGTCTGGTCAACGAACTTGATCACTTTCTTATCCGCCGCGTCACCACTGACCGCATGGAAATCCATATCCAGATAAGAAGCCGCCAGATACTCCGTCGTAGCGAAACCTTGTCCGTACTTACCGCTCTTATCCAACTTCTCGATCAACTCGGCCGGGATCACCTCGCCGGTCTGATAATGCTTAGCGTACACCTTCAATACTTCCGGCTCGAATACCCAATGCTCCATAACCTGTGAAGGCAACTCCACGAAATCACGAGGAACACCGGAAACACCGGAGTAATGCACGTCACGGAACAAGCCGTGCAAACCATGACCGAACTCATGGAACAATGTATTCGCCTCATCAGCGCTCAACAACGCAGGTTGTCCCGGAGCGGGCTGGCTAAAGTTACAAACGATCGTTACGACCGGAGCCACACGCTTGCCATCCTTATAAGCCTGCGGACGATAAGAACCACACCACGCACCACCACGCTTGCTAGCACGAGGGAAGAAATCGAAATAAATAACGCCCAAATGAGAGCCATCCTTATCTTTGCACTCAAAAGCCTGCGCTTCCGGATAAGGCAACGGAATATTACGGATCGGGGTGAACGTGATACCATATAACTTATTAGCTACATAGAAAGCACCCTCACGAACATTATCCAACTTCAAGTAAGGACGAACCTCATTCTCATCCAAATTGAATTTAGCCTTCTTGGCCTTCTCGAAATAATAACGCCAATCCCAGCCCTCGGCCTCGAAATTGCCGCCTTCTTTCTTGATCTCGGCGTTTATATCGGCCAATTCCTCTTTCGCTTTCGCCAAAGCAGGCTTCCAAACCTCATCTAACAATTGATAAACCTTATCCGAGCTTTTCGCCATACGATCCTCCAACACGAAAGAAGCGTAATCATCATAGCCCATCAACTTCGCTTTCGCCAAACGAGCGGCAACCAAATCACGAACCACTTCCTTGTTATCGTTCTCATTATTATTATTACCACGGTTGATATAAGCGTTGAACATCTTCTCACGCAACTCACGTTTATCGGAATATTGCAAGAACGGCATCACGCTCGGGTTCTGCAAGGTAAATACCCATTTGCCTTCCATCCCGGCATCCTTAGCCGCTTGAGCGGCGTTAGCGATCAAGGTCTCGGGCAGACCGGAAAGATCCTCCTGCTTGTCGATCACCAATTTAAAAGCGTTCGTCTCTTTCAGCATATTCTGTCCGAAAGTAAGCTGTAGCATGGAGATCTTGCTATTCAACTCACGCAATTTAGCCTGATCCTCAGCGGAAAGATTAGCGCCACCCCGAACGAAGTCCTTATAAGTCTCCTCCAATAACTTCATTTGCTCCTTATCGAGACCCAACTCATCCTTCTTATCGTATACCGCCTTCACACGAGCGAATAATTTCGGATTCAAGTTGATATCATCACTATATTTTGACAATAGCGGCGACATCTCACGGCTTAACGCCTGCATCTCATCATTCGTATTCACGCTATTCTGTCCACCGAAAACGATCTGGACCTTCCGAAGCAACGCACCCTGCTCATCCAAGGCGACAATCGTATTCTCGAACGTCGGCTCCTCCGGGTTATTCACGATCGCCTCGATCTCCTTGCGTCCCTCTTCCATGCCTTGCAATAGGGCCGGTTTGTAGTGCTCGAACTTGATTTGATCAAAAGGTGGAACTCCAAACGGGGTGGTATATTCCGCAAAGAACGGGTTCTCACCCTCCACGGTCTTCTTTTCGGAAGTACCGCAGGCAGTAAGCATAACGGCTAATCCTGCTGCCATAATTAATTGTTTCATCTTTACTGATTTTTTGATTTATGAGTTATAAATTGTTCTGCTCATTTTAGCCCTCTGTTCTCCAACAGCGGATCGATGCTAGGTTGTTTGCCACGGAAATTCACGTACATGTCCATAGCGTCGTCGATGCCGCCCGGGGTCAGTACGTATTTACGGAATTTAGAGGCAACCTCCGGGTTGAAGATATCACCCGTCTCCTTATAAGCTTGGAAAGCGTCGCAATCCAACACTTCCGCCCAGATATAGCTATAATAACCGGCGGTATATCCACCTTCCATCGTATGTCCGAAATAAGTAGAGCCGGAATCTGACGGATCAGACCACGATCGCCCAAGACCTTCGCCTCAAATTTCTCAATATCCAAATCGGCAGGGATCTCTTTCAATACATGATAATCCATATCCAGATAAGAGGCGGCCAGATACTCCGTCGTAGCGAATCCTTGTCCATACTTGCCACTCTTGATCATCTTGTCTACAAGGGCTTGCGGTATTACCTCGCCGGTCTGGTAATGTTTAGCGTACACTTTCAATACCTCCGGCTCAACGGCCCAATGCTCATCGACTTGCGAAGGTAGCTCCACAAAGTCACGAGGCACGTCGGACACGCCATAATAATGAACATCGCAGAATAAACCGTGCAAGGCATGACCGAACTCATGGAATACGGTCTCGGTCTCGTCGGCCGTCAAAAGCGCCGGTTGTCCCTCCGCCGGTTTACTGAAATTAAACACGGTAGTAACCACCGGGGCTACCCGTTTCCCATCTTTATACGTTTGTGAGCGGTAACCGCCGCACCATGCGCCACCTCCTTTGCCCGGGCGGGTAAAGAAATCCATATACAGCACGCCCAGATGCGTACCATCTTTATCCTTGCACTCGAAAGCGAGAGCGTCGGGGTCCGGTTTCGGGATGTCCTTGATCTCGGTAAACGTGATACCGTATAATTTATTGGCTACATAGAAGATGCCCTCACGTACATGTCCCAACTCAAAATAAGGACGCATCTCGTTCTCGTCCAAGTTATATTTCGCTTTCTTGGCTTTCTCGAAATAATAACGCCAGTCCCAGCCCTCGGCCTCGTAATTACCGCCTTCCTTCTTGATCTCGGCGTTGATATCGGCCAATTCCTCTTTCGCTTTCGCCAAGGCAGATGGCCAGATTTTATCAAGCAAGTCGTACACGTTCTTCTCGTTCTTCGCCATATTCTCTTCCAATACGAAAGCGGCATAATCCTCATATCCCATCAATCGGGCTTTCTCCAGACGAGCGGCAACCAGCTGCTTAACGACCTCCTTATTATCATTCTCATTATTATTGTTGCCACGATTCGTATACGCCTTGAAGATCTTCTCACGCAAATCACGCTTATCGGCGTATTGAAGGAAAGGCATCACGCTCGGATTATGGAGGGTAAACACCCACTTACCATCCAGACCATTCTCTTGGGCCGTTTGCGCCGCCTTGACGATCACGTCTTCCGGCAGACCGGATAAGTCCTCTTTATTATCGATCACTAATTGGAAAGCGTTGGTCTCTTTCAGAGTATTCTGTCCGAAAGTAAGTTGGAGCATGGATATCTTCTCGTTCAGCTCACGCAACTTCGCCTGCTTATCCTCCGGCAGATTGGCTCCTCCCCGGACAAAGCTTTTATAGGTTTCCTCCAACAGCTTCTTCTGTTCCTTATCCAGATGGAAGCTCGCCTGATTCTCATATACGGATTTCACCCGAGCGAAAAGCTTGGTATTTAAGCTGATATCATCCGAATGTTTGGATAAAAGGGGATAAAGCTCACGTTCGAGCTCTTGGATCTCGTCCGTGGTATTCACACTGGATTGGCCACCGAAAGCATACATTACTTTAGTAAGCAACTCGCCACTTTGGTCTAAGGCCACGATCGTATTCTCGAATGTCGGCGCATCCGGATTTGCCACGATCGCCTCGATCTCCTTCGACTGCTCTTCCATGCCTTTCAAAAGAGCCGGCTTGTAATGAGCCACCTCTATTTGGTCAAACGGAGGCACCCCGAACGGTGTCGTATACTCCGCAAAAAACGGATTGGGTGTAGCGCCTTCCGCTACATCGCTTTTCTTTGAGGAGGAACAAGCTCCCAAAATAACCGCTAAACCTGCGGCCATAAGCGTTTTATTCATGCCATTGTTATATTAGAATTACAATGGACAAAGATAACGAAGTTTTGCGTTACAATTCTATTTCAAATTGTTATTATTTAGAATCCGGAAAAAGATTTTCACAATTCACACAAAAAAGATCCCCAAAGGGAGATCTTCCCTTCGGGGACCCAATATGCATTCATTCAATGTTCAATCGAATCGCTCTCTATACCGTCCTCGATATTTTCATTTTCGATCGTTTCTTGTAAATCTTGAATGTCATTAGACGTGTAATCATCCGACAATACCGAATTGGTAGACATGGTCTCATCGTGAAGATCATCGCTCTCATCCCATAACGTTTTCATTATATTCTCTGGCATATCTCTTATATTTTAAAGTTATATGCCTATTCAACAACCTCGACAAAGAAATTGTTGTTCCAATAAAAATAGTTCACTAATTTTAGCGAGATTAACGCAAGAAATAATATGAATCGAATTTGTAGTCTTTTTGGTATTCAGTATCCCATCATACAGGCGGGAATGGTTTAGTGGTTGGCGGCTAGCTTCAGCGGTTAGTAACGCCGGTGGATTAGGATTGATCGGGGCAGGCTCCATGCACCCGGAAGTGCTCCGGGAACATATCCGTAAATGCGAGGCGGCGACCGACAAGCCTTTTGGCGTGAATGTCCCGCTAATGTACCCGGAAATCGATACCTTGATGCGGATATTGGTGGAGGAAAAAGTGAAGATCGTATTTACCTCCGCCGGCAACCCGAAAACATGGACAAAGTATTTGAAGGATCATGGCATGACGGTCGTTCACGTGGTAAGCAGCTCTAAATTCGTCACGAAATGCGAGGAGGTCGGAGTGGATGCCATCGTTGCCGAAGGCTTCGAGGCCGGCGGGCACAACGGACGGGAGGAAACAACTACGATGTGCCTGATCCCCGCTGTCCGGAAAGCGACCTCTCTCCCCCTTTTGGCGGCAGGAGGTATCGGAAACGGTCAAGCGATGCTAGCGGCACTCGCACTAGCCGACGGCGTACAGATAGGCACTCGTTTCGCCTTGACCAAAGAAAGCTCGGCACACGAGAATTTCAAGAAACTATGCTTGAATCTTAAGGAAGGCGATACGAAGTTATTATTAAAGAAACTGTCTCCTACCCGTCTGGTAAAAGGAGATTTCGCTACGGCAGTGGAAGAAGCGGAAGCCCGGGGAGCGTCCGTGGAAGAATTACGTGAGTTATTGGGCAAAGGACGTGCCAAGAAAGGAATCTTTGAGGGCGACCTAAAGGAAGGCGAGTTAGAGATCGGACAGGTAGCGTCTTTATTCTGGGAGGAATTATCCGTGGAAGAGGTGATGAAAGAATTGATCCGTGACTTTAAGCGATCCTTAGAGAACGTAAAAACACAGTTGTGTTCGTGAGAAAACACAACTGTATCTGTGGATAAACACAACTGTGTTCAAGAGAAAACACAGTTGTGTTCCTTATCATAATCGATACTTATACAATTGCGCCATGACCTTTTGGTATTGGTTTTGCAATTGCAGGTAGTTTTGCACGCTTTGGTAATAGGTCGTCACATCCACGAAATACTCGATCATAGAGATTTGCCCGGCCTGTATAGCCTTGTTCAACAAGACCAAGCTATTCTGCCTTTTCAGCACATCCTTATATTCATCGATAGATTTCTTTAAGGAGACAGACTGGTCATATAGCTGCCTCAACCCATTCTCTACCGTGAAAGAAGCGCTCTCCAACTGCATCTCCGTATAACGGACCTGAGCCTTCGCCTGTTTCACGTTATTACGGTTCGAGAACAACGGGATGGAAATTCCTACCAAGAAACCATTGAAACGCTCTCCACCCGAGGCGGGATTCATACGATACCCTAACTCAAAGCCGGGCAGACCTTTCGCCTTATTCACGCTCACCTGCCGAAGAGCTGTCGTCTGGTCGCTACGCAAGGTCTGTAATTGCGGATCGGATTGCATCGCCTCCGTCCGCAGCTCATCAAAGGAAAGCACATCCTTATCCGGCAAGGCGTAAACCGTATCCGTAAACTCGATAGCGATACCGCCGTTCAGGGTAGCCAGCTCCTGCAGCTTGGCAATACGGGAAGTCTCGTTCATCCGGGCCTCTGTCCGAGCGTTCAATAATTCCAGATCGATCTTGTTTGTCTCAAGGATATTCGCATTTCCTTTCTCCAAACGAGTCGCATAAAAAGCGGAAAGTTGCTCGGCGTTCCTAAGACGGGTATCCAATAGGTTCTTCTGCTGGTTCAACAGCACCAAATCTAGGCAAACCTCTTTCACCTGCAACAAGATTTGCTGACGAAAAGCCATCCCTTGACGATCCAAACCCGCGGATTTCGCCTTCGTCAGCTTATGCTTCCGGACATATACGGACGGGAAATCAAAGCTTTGGGAAGCCACGAACTCGCCCGTGAATCCCATCCCTTCTTTATTCCCCCAGAAATGCGAATAAGAGACCGAAGGGTCTGGCAAATTATTATCCAACTTCGCCTCCAGCTTCTGCGACTGGACCAACTGGCTGTTCGCCTGTAAATCCTTATTGTTCGCCTCCACGCTCCGGAGCACGTCCTCTATAGAAGTCTGGGCGGAAAGGCCGCCTGTCAATACAGACAAGGCGGCGACTATAATATATGATTTCATAAAACTTATTCTTTATTCTTGTTCATTATCAGATAAACAATCGGGATGATGAATCCGTTTAAGAACGTAGAGGTTAATAAACCACCCAAGATCACCGTCGCCATCGGGCTTTGGATCTCATTCCCGGGAAGATCGCCATTCAACGCCAACGGGATCAACGCCAAGGCGGAACTCAACGCCGTCATCAAGATCGGGTTCAAACGGTCTAGGGAACCTTGTATCACGGACTCACGCAATCCCATTCCCTCTCCACGCAAATGCGTATAGTGGCTGATCAGCAGCATACCGTTTCGGGTAGCGATACCAAACAAGGAAATGAAACCGATAATCGCCGGGATACTGATCTCGCCGGAAGTAAGCCATAGGATAATCACGCCACCGATCAACGCCAACGGCAGGTTCAACAAGATCACGCCGCTCTCCTTCACGTCCTTGAACTCATTGTACAGTAACATGAAGATCACCAATAACGACATCAACGACGTCAGCAATAAGGTACGGCTGGCCGCCGCCTCGCTCTCGAACTGGCCACCATATTCGATATGGTATCCCTCCGGCAAACGGATATTAGCCTCTACCCGATCCTGTATCTCATTAACCACACTTCGCAAGTCACGTTCCGATACATTGGCGCTAATCACGATCTTACGTTGCACATTCTCACGATTGATCGTATTCGGACCGGTCACCGAACGGATATCGGCCACGTAGCTTAGCGGCACTTTCTGTCCGGCGGCATCGATCATCAGATTGCTAATATCATCCATCGTGGCACGGCTAGCGTCGGAGGTCTTCACGGTCAGGTCGAAGCTCTTGCCATCGTCGTACACCTGACTTACGGCCTCTCCACCCAACATCACATTGATATATTCCTCGAACTCCGGCAGGGGAATGCCATATTTAGCCAGCAACTCACGTTTCGGGGTGATTGTCAACTGCGGACGCTCGATCTGCTGCTCTACCTTCAAGTCCACCAGACCCGGGATCGTTTGGATAGCGGCCTTGATCTGGTTACCGACCGTAAACATCAGGTTCAAGTCCGTACCAA
>OGNG01001277.1_pt1 | contig 11249 bp, 8 predicted proteins | sample 1573431 | NCBI WGS metagenome assembly OGNG01 (sample SAMEA2581927, study PRJEB24529) | metagenome | biome: Human gut stool | place: China | collected 2011
GCTCATAACAACGTACTCGAAGAAGTTGCTAAATTCCGCGCTTCCCGTCGTGTATGGGCTAAAGTTATGAAAGAAAGATTCGGCGCTCAAAAACCGAAATCTCAAATGCTCCGCGTACATACTCAAACTGCAGGTTCCATGCTGACTGCACAACAACCGAACAACAACATCGTTCGTGTTGCTCTGCAAACTGCTGCTGCTGTAATGGGTGGTACTCAATCTTTGCACACTAACTCCAAAGACGAAGCTTTGGCATTGCCGACCACTGAGTCTGTAACCATCGCTCTCCGTACTCAACAAATCGTTGCTTACGAATCCGGCTTGGCTGACACCGTTGATCCGTTGGGTGGTTCCTACTATGTTGAAGCTTTGACTAACAAAATCGAAGCTGAAGCTTGGGAATATATCAAAAAGATTGACGAAATTGGCGGCGCTCCTGAAGCTATCGCTAAAGGTTATATCCAAAAAGAAATCCAAGACTCCGCTTACAAATGGCAAATGGACATTGAAAAAGGCGACCGTATTATTGTTGGCGTAAACAAATTCCAACAAGAAGAAGAACCGCCGAAAAACTTGCTGCGTGTTGACGGCTCCGTTGGCAAATTGCAAGCTGATAAGATTGCTGCCCTTAAAGCTCGTCGTGACAATGCTAAAGTTGAAGAAACTTTAGCTGCTCTGGAAAAAGGCTGTGCTGACGAATCCGTTAACCTGATGCCTTTGATTCTTGACGCTGTACGTGCTTATGCAACTGAAGGCGAAATCTGCGGCGTAATGAGAAAAGTATTCGGCGAATATCAATCTCATACTGCTCTGTAATTTAGAGCCAACAATAATAGGGAGGTAAGAAATAATGTCTAATATTAGAGTTTTAGTAGCAAAACCGGGTCTGGACGGCCATGACCGCGGTGCTAAAGTTGTAGCTCGTGCATTGCGCGACGCTGGTTTTGAAGTTATTTACACCGGTATTCGTCTGACTCCGGAACAAATCGCTGAAGCTGCTCTGCAAGACGACGTTAAAGTTGTTGCTTTGAGCCTGCTTTCCGGCGCACACAACACCCTTTTCCCGAAAGTAGTTGAACTGCTGAAAGAAAAAGGTTTGACTGATGTTCTGGTTATCGGCGGCGGCGTTATTCCTGACGCTGACATTCCTGGTTTGAAAGCTGCTGGCATTGCCGAAGTATTCACTCCTGGCACTCCGACTGGCAACATTGTTGAATTCATCAACGCTAACGTAAAATAATTAAGGTTCTCAAAAATTTTGCAGGCCGGGCTTGTCCCGGCTTGCATAATACAATTTTTATTGGACCTCAACAAGGCGGTGTGATCATTGAATATTGTTGAAGGCGTATTAAACCATTCTCGTTTAGCATTAGCGAAAGCTATTACTGCCGTAGAGAACGAGTATGATAACGCTGTTGAAATAATGACAGCCATTTATCCCCACACCGGTAATGCTTATGTCATCGGAATAACCGGACCTCCGGGCGCTGGCAAAAGTACTTTGACCGACAAGCTTGCTAAAGAATATCGTAAACGCGGTAAAACAGTTGGTATTATCGCAATTGATCCTACAAGTCCTTTCTCCGGCGGTGCAATTTTAGGCGACCGTATCAGAATGTTGGACCTTACTGCCGATGAAGGCATTTTTGTTCGTTCCATGGCTACTCGCGGTAGTTTGGGTGGATTATCCCAAAAAGCGGGCGATGCTGTTAAATTGATGGATGCATATGGTTTTGATGTTATTATTGTTGAAACTGTTGGCGTTGGTCAATCTGAAGTAGATATTGTTAAAACTGCTGATACTACAATGGTTGTTGTTATTCCTGGTATGGGCGATGACATTCAGGCTATTAAAGCAGGTATACTTGAGATCGGTGACCTTTTCACGATCAATAAAGCTGACCGTGAAGGTACGGACAAGCTGAACATTGAGATTGAAATGATGTTGGAATTAAATCCCGAACATGTTGGCTGGCGTCCTCCGATCAATCGGACCATTGCCAGCAAGGGTGAAGGTATAGAAGCTGTTGTTGACTCTATTGAAGAGCACAAAGCATATTTGATTGAATCTGATCAATTGAGCAAAATACGCAAAGCTCGTATTAAAAACGAAGTTACTGCTATGCTTAATGACAGGGTCAACCGTTATATCGACAAGAATGTTGTAGCTACTTCCGAATTTGATATTTTAGTTGAAAAACTTCAAATTCGTGAAATTGAGCCGTATTCTGTTGTCGCTGACATTGTTGGTAAAGTTTTAAGATAAAACAACCAAAATTACTTTTAGGAGGAATTTGAAATGTTTAAAACAATTTGTGTTGACCATGTAGGTATTGCTTGCAAAGACCTGGATCTTTCCAAGAAATTCTACACTGAAGTTCTTGGCTTGAGCTGCACTGGTGAAGAAGCTGTTCCTGAGCAAGGTGTAAAAACCGTATTTATTCCCTGTGGCGAAACTTTGCTTGAGCTCCTTGTTGATATCACTGAAAATGGCGATGGCCCTATCGGCAAATACATCGCTAAAAATGGACAAGGTATCCAACATATCGCTGTTCGCGTTGATGATGTTCAAGCAGCTATTGATACCACTATTGAAAAAGGTGCTGCTATGATCGACAAAGCTCCTCGTGGCGGTGCTGGCGGAATGGATATCGCTTTCGTTCATCCGAAATCCGTAGGTATTTTGCTTGAGTATTGCGCTCCGGCAAAAAAATAATTCCGTAAAATACGGAATTACAAAAATCTTTTGAAGATTTTATTTTAAGTTGTTACATACTACACGGATGCGGACCAAAGAGTCTGCATCCGCGTAGATGTATATAAAATAAGGTTCTCCCAATAATGATGGAGGTGTAAGATTTGTCTACTCAAGCAAAAATTGAGAAAATGCTCAAAAAGTCCGAAGTAATTCTGGCTGCAGGCGGCGAAAAACGCGTTGCAAAACAACACGAAGCCGGCAAAATGACTGCACGTGAAAGAATTGCTGCACTCCTCGACGAAGGATCCTTTGTTGAATTGGATCGTTTCGTAAAACATCGTTGCACAAACTTCGGCCAAGAGAAGAAAGAACTTCCTGGCGAAGGTGTAACTACTGGTTACGGCACCATCGATGGCCGTCTGGTTTATGTATTCGCACAAGATTTCACTGTAGAAGGTGGTTCTTTAGGCGAAATGCATGCTGCTAAAATCGTAAAAGTACAACGCCTGTCCCTGAAAATGGGTGCTCCGCTTGTTGGCCTGAACGATTCCGGCGGTGCTCGTATCCAAGAAGCAATTGACGCTTTGGCTGGTTACGGCAAAATCTTCTTTGAAAACACTATTGCATCCGGCGTAGTTCCTCAGATCTCCGCTATCATGGGTCCTTCTGCTGGCGGCGCTGTATACAGCCCAGCACTGACTGACTTCATTTACATGGTAAAGAACACTTCTAAAATGTTCATTACCGGCCCCGCAGTAGTAAAATCTGTTACTGGTGAAGACGTAACCCAAGAACAACTGGGTGGCGCTATGACCCACAACAGCACTTCCGGCGTTGCACATTTTGCTGCAGAAAACGACGAAGACTGCTTGCAACAGATCCGTTACCTGCTGAGCTTCCTGCCTTCCAACAACATGGAATGCGCTCCTATCGTAGAAACCGGTGACGACCCGATGCGTATTGATGACTCCTTGAATACATTGCTTCCGGATAACTCCAACCAAGCATATGATATGAAAGACGTAATCAAATCCATCGTAGACAACGGTGAATTCTATGAATCCCAACAATATTGGGCAACCAATATTATCACTTGCTTTGCACGTATGGATGGTCAAACCGTAGGTATCATTGCAAACCAACCTAAAGTAATGGCTGGCTGCCTGGATATCAACGCATCCGACAAATCCTCTCGTTTTATTCGCTTCTGCGATGCCTTCAACATTCCTTTGCTGAACTTGGTAGACGTACCTGGCTTCCTGCCTGGCTGTAACCAAGAATACGGCGGTATTATCCGTCACGGCGCAAAAATGCTGTATGCATATTCCGAAGCAACTGTACCTAAAATTACTGTAGTAACCCGTAAAGCATACGGTGGTTCCTACCTGGCAATGTGTTCCCAAGATTTGGGCGCAGACCAAGTAATTGCATGGCCGACTGCAGAAATCGCAGTAATGGGACCTGCAGGTGCAGCTAACATCATCTTCAAAAATGATCCTGATGTAAAAGCAAAAACGGAAGAATATATCGATAACTTTGCAACTCCGTACCAAGCAGCAATGCGCGGCATGGTAGACGTCGTAATCGAGCCGAAAAACACCCGTCCCACCATCATCAACGCTTTGCAAATGTTGCAGTCCAAACGTGAAACTCGCCCGGCAAAACGCCATGGCAATATTCCTTTGTAATTTGCAGCTTGCAGTATAGTGCTTAATTAATTAAGAAGAATGAGGTGAAATAATGGGTCCTGTAACTACTAATCCTTGGTTGATTTCTATCATCAATATGACCATAGTTTTTGGCGTATTGGCAGCCTTGGGTGTTTTGATGAAAATCATCCAATTGGTAGATCCAACGCAAAAAAAAACTGAGAAACCAGTAGCAGCACCGGCACCTGCCGCAGCACCTGCTGCTGTTGCAGCTCCTGTGCAGGATGACAGTGAAGTAATTGCTGTTATTGCAGCAGCTGTAGCTGCTCTTGGTCATTCCGCAGATCAAATAGCCTGCGTACGTCGTCTGCCCGAAGCAAGCTGGACACAAAATGCTCATATTGAAGCAATTAGTGTACGTAAAGAATGCTTCTAATTTGGGGTTAATAATTAATCTATTTTATTACGAGATTTTAAGGAGGATTAACATCCATGAAAAAATATACCATTACCGTTAACGGCACTGCATATGAAGTAGAAGTTGAAGAAATGGGCGGCGTTGCTGCTCCTAAAGCTGCAGCACCAAAAGCAGCTCCTGCTGTTGCACCGGCAGCAGCACCAAAAGCAGCTCCTGCTGCTGCACCGGCTCCGGCTGCAAAACCTGTTGCTGCTGGCTCTGCAACCATTTCTGCTCCTATGCCTGGTAAAGTTCTCGAAGTAAAAGTTAAAGCTGGCGACGCAGTTAAATCCGGCGACGTATTGATGATTCTCGAAGCAATGAAAATGCAAAACGAGATCATGGCTCCGGCTGACGGCACCATTTCTGACGTTCGCGTTTCCGCAGGTCAAACTGTTGGTACCGGCGACGTTATGATCGTAATGTAATACAAACAAGCTGAGAGACCTTGAAAAGGTCTCTCAACTAAAAAATTTGTAGGAGGAAATTATGGAAGCATTTGTAGTTGCTTTACAATCCGTATGGAATGACAGCGGTTTCTCCGCTTTCACCATGGGTAATGCTATCATGATGCTTGTTGGCATCATTCTGCTGTACCTTGCTATTGGTAAAGGCTTCGAACCATTGCTGCTGTCTCCGATCGCATTCGGCTGTTTGCTGGCAAACGTGCCTAAAACAGGTTTTGAAGACCAACCGGGTGTTATGCAGGTAATTCTTTATGGTATTCACCATGAAATTTTCCCGCCTTTGATTTTCTTAGGCGTAGGTGCAATGACAGACTTTGGTCCGTTGATTGCAAACCCGAAAACTTTGCTTTTGGGCGCTGCAGCTCAAGCAGGTGTATTTATTTCCTTGCTGGGCGCTATGATGCTCGGATTTACCGTGCAAGAAGCATCCGCTATCGGTATTATCGGTGGTGCTGATGGCCCGACTGCTATTTACCTGGCTGCAAAAATGGCTCCTAACCTGTTAGGTGCTATCGCAGTAGCTGCATATTCTTATATGTCGTTGGTTCCTTTGATCCAACCGCCTATTATGAAACTTTGCACTACCGAAGCTGACCGTAAAATTGTTATGGCACAATTGCGTCCTGTAACTCGTTTTGAGAAAATCGTATTCCCGATTGCAACCACTATCGTTATCAGCTTGTTGCTTCCGCCTGTATGCTCTTTGATTGGTATGCTGATGTTGGGTAACCTGTTCAAAGAAGCTGGTTGTTTGGATCGTCTTTCCGATACTGCACAAAATGCTTTGATGAACATTGTAACGATTATGCTGGCAACTGGTACAGGTTTGACTATGAAAGCTGAATCTTTCCTGAACTATCAAACTATTTTGATCATTGTTCTTGGTTTGATCGCTTTCGCAGCTGGTACTTTTGCCGGTGTTGTATTTGGTAAGCTCATGTGCATTCTGGATGGTGGTAAAACCAATCCTCTTATCGGTTCCGCTGGTGTATCCGCAGTTCCGATGGCAGCACGTGTATCCCAAATCGTTGGTCAAAAAGCTAACCCTGCTAACTTCCTGCTCATGCATGCTATGGGCCCGAACGTAGCTGGTGTTATCGGCACCGCAGTAGCTGCAGGCGCAATGCTTGCAATGATTGGTGCTGCTAAATAACTAAAATTGAAACAGGTGCATCTTTTATGGTGTGCCTGTTTTTTATTATGCTAATTACCCATATATAAAGGAAATAATATGTTCATTTTAAATTTGGACATAGTTAACCTTCAACTATCAATATTTTAGTTAAATATTGCTTAAAAATCTGTTGCCTGTGCCACATAATTAAAAGTTTTTATTAAAAACTTTTAATTATGTGGCTTTTTGTTTAGATTTCATTTGCTGGCAAATAAAATTAGATGAAAAATACTTTCTTGTTATAATCTAGAAGTGAAATTTTTGTGAAAGAAATAATAAAAAAGTGTGACCTGTGCAACAGAAAAAAAGAACGTTCCTGATTATAATTAGTGTCAGGAATTTTGGAGAACTCTTGATGAATGGCAAAAAGTACCAGTAGTCAAGATCCAAAATTTTACATCCTTAATTTGTAGGGATGTATATAAAAATGTTCTCCTAATAATGATGGAGGTGTAAGATTTGTCTACTCAAGCAAAAATTGAGAAAATGCTCAAAAAGTCCGAAGTAATTCTGGCTGCAGGCGGCGAAAAACGCGTTGCAAAACAACACGAAGCCGGCAAAATGACTGCACGTGAAAGAATTGCTGCACTCCTCGACGAAGGATCCTTTGTTGAATTGGATCGTTTCGTAAAACATCGTTGCACAAACTTCGGCCAAGAGAAGAAAGAACTTCCTGGCGAAGGTGTAACTACTGGTTACGGCACCATCGATGGCCGTCTGGTTTATGTATTCGCACAAGATTTCACTGTAGAAGGTGGTTCTTTAGGCGAAATGCATGCTGCTAAAATCGTAAAAGTACAACGCCTGTCCCTGAAAATGGGTGCTCCGCTTGTTGGCCTGAACGATTCCGGCGGTGCTCGTATCCAAGAAGCAATTGACGCTTTGGCTGGTTACGGCAAAATCTTCTTTGAAAACACTATTGCATCCGGCGTAGTTCCTCAGATCTCCGCTATCATGGGTCCTTCTGCTGGCGGCGCTGTATACAGCCCAGCACTGACTGACTTCATTTACATGGTAAAGAACACTTCTAAAATGTTCATTACCGGCCCCGCAGTAGTAAAATCTGTTACTGGTGAAGACGTAACCCAAGAACAACTGGGTGGCGCTATGACCCACAACAGCACTTCCGGCGTTGCACATTTTGCTGCAGAAAACGACGAAGACTGCTTGCAACAGATCCGTTACCTGCTGAGCTTCCTGCCTTCCAACAACATGGAATGCGCTCCTATCGTAGAAACCGGTGACGACCCGATGCGTATTGATGACTCCTTGAATACATTGCTTCCGGATAACTCCAACCAAGCATATGATATGAAAGACGTAATCAAATCCATCGTAGACAACGGTGAATTCTATGAATCCCAACAATATTGGGCAACCAATATTATCACTTGCTTTGCACGTATGGATGGTCAAACCGTAGGTATCATTGCAAACCAACCTAAAGTAATGGCTGGCTGCCTGGATATCAACGCATCCGACAAATCCTCTCGTTTTATTCGCTTCTGCGATGCCTTCAACATTCCTTTGCTGAACTTGGTAGACGTACCTGGCTTCCTGCCTGGCTGTAACCAAGAATACGGCGGTATTATCCGTCACGGCGCAAAAATGCTGTATGCATATTCCGAAGCAACTGTACCTAAAATTACTGTAGTAACCCGTAAAGCATACGGTGGTTCCTACCTGGCAATGTGTTCCCAAGATTTGGGCGCAGACCAAGTAATTGCATGGCCGACTGCAGAAATCGCAGTAATGGGACCTGCAGGTGCAGCTAACATCATCTTCAAAAATGATCCTGATGTAAAAGCAAAAACGGAAGAATATATCGATAACTTTGCAACTCCGTACCAAGCAGCAATGCGCGGCATGGTAGACGTCGTAATCGAGCCGAAAAACACCCGTCCCACCATCATCAACGCTTTGCAAATGTTGCAGTCCAAACGTGAAACTCGCCCGGCAAAACGCCATGGCAATATTCCTTTGTAATTTGCAGCTTGCAGTATAGTGCTTAATTAATTAAGAAGAATGAGGTGAAATAATGGGTCCTGTAACTACTAATCCTTGGTTGATTTCTATCATCAATATGACCATAGTTTTTGGCGTATTGGCAGCCTTGGGTGTTTTGATGAAAATCATCCAATTGGTAGATCCAACGCAAAAAAAAACTGAGAAACCAGTAGCAGCACCGGCACCTGCCGCAGCACCTGCTGCTGTTGCAGCTCCTGTGCAGGATGACAGTGAAGTAATTGCTGTTATTGCAGCAGCTGTAGCTGCTCTTGGTCATTCCGCAGATCAAATAGCCTGCGTACGTCGTCTGCCCGAAGCAAGCTGGACACAAAATGCTCATATTGAAGCAATTAGTGTACGTAAAGAATGCTTCTAATTTGGGGTTAATAATTAATCTATTTTATTACGAGATTTTAAGGAGGATTAACATCCATGAAAAAATATACCATTACCGTTAACGGCACTGCATATGAAGTAGAAGTTGAAGAAATGGGCGGCGTTGCTGCTCCTAAAGCTGCAGCACCAAAAGCAGCTCCTGCTGTTGCACCGGCAGCAGCACCAAAAGCAGCTCCTGCTGCTGCACCGGCTCCGGCTGCAAAACCTGTTGCTGCTGGCTCTGCAACCATTTCTGCTCCTATGCCTGGTAAAGTTCTCGAAGTAAAAGTTAAAGCTGGCGACGCAGTTAAATCCGGCGACGTATTGATGATTCTCGAAGCAATGAAAATGCAAAACGAGATCATGGCTCCGGCTGACGGCACCATTTCTGACGTTCGCGTTTCCGCAGGTCAAACTGTTGGTACCGGCGACGTTATGATCGTAATGTAATACAAACAAGCTGAGAGACCTTGAAAAGGTCTCTCAACTAAAAAATTTGTAGGAGGAAATTATGGAAGCATTTGTAGTTGCTTTACAATCCGTATGGAATGACAGCGGTTTCTCCGCTTTCACCATGGGTAATGCTATCATGATGCTTGTTGGCATCATTCTGCTGTACCTTGCTATTGGTAAAGGCTTCGAACCATTGCTGCTGTCTCCGATCGCATTCGGCTGTTTGCTGGCAAACGTGCCTAAAACAGGTTTTGAAGACCAACCGGGTGTTATGCAGGTAATTCTTTATGGTATTCACCATGAAATTTTCCCGCCTTTGATTTTCTTAGGCGTAGGTGCAATGACAGACTTTGGTCCGTTGATTGCAAACCCGAAAACTTTGCTTTTGGGCGCTGCAGCTCAAGCAGGTGTATTTATTTCCTTGCTGGGCGCTATGATGCTCGGATTTACCGTGCAAGAAGCATCCGCTATCGGTATTATCGGTGGTGCTGATGGCCCGACTGCTATTTACCTGGCTGCAAAAATGGCTCCTAACCTGTTAGGTGCTATCGCAGTAGCTGCATATTCTTATATGTCGTTGGTTCCTTTGATCCAACCGCCTATTATGAAACTTTGCACTACCGAAGCTGACCGTAAAATTGTTATGGCACAATTGCGTCCTGTAACTCGTTTTGAGAAAATCGTATTCCCGATTGCAACCACTATCGTTATCAGCTTGTTGCTTCCGCCTGTATGCTCTTTGATTGGTATGCTGATGTTGGGTAACCTGTTCAAAGAAGCTGGTTGTTTGGATCGTCTTTCCGATACTGCACAAAATGCTTTGATGAACATTGTAACGATTATGCTGGCAACTGGTACAGGTTTGACTATGAAAGCTGAATCTTTCCTGAACTATCAAACTATTTTGATCATTGTTCTTGGTTTGATCGCTTTCGCAGCTGGTACTTTTGCCGGTGTTGTATTTGGTAAGCTCATGTGCATTCTGGATGGTGGTAAAACCAATCCTCTTATCGGTTCCGCTGGTGTATCCGCAGTTCCGATGGCAGCACGTGTATCCCAAATCGTTGGTCAAAAAGCTAACCCTGCTAACTTCCTGCTCATGCATGCTATGGGCCCGAACGTAGCTGGTGTTATCGGTACCGCAGTAGCTGCAGGTGCAATGCTTGCAATGATTGGACCTGTCAAATAATTTATAGTATAAACAGAAATAGGTGCACTTTATCGTGCACCTATTTTTTTTGGAAAAAGAAAAATATAAAGCAAATCATTATGCTGTAGTAAAGAGAAGTACAAGCTTTCTTTATAGTTTCAAGTAATAATGCAGTCCTGAAGCTGGTTAACCAAGATAAAAACATTAATTTTTCTTTTGGTTATTTTGAATAATGTTTTTTGAGTGGACAAAGAATCTTAAATATTGTAAAAATAGTATTATTGTATTATATTAATATACCTTAATGTCAAAAAAGCTGTAAATTAAATAAAACTTACACTTTTAAATTTGAGTGCATAGTGGTATAATGAAGCATAAGGTGTTGCAAGAAAATTCATAGAAAGCAATGCTAAGGATCTTTTACAAAATTCTCTTTATTTTGATATACGCGCCCCGAACGCGCTGTATATAAAATTAATTTAAAAGGAGGAATTATAATGTCCCCAGCAGTAAAATGTCTCATTCTTCTGGCTGTTGTTGCATTGTTATTTGTAACCGAACTCATTCCGCTTGCAATAACAGCTATGGGCGGCGCTATCGCGTGCGGCCTGTTAGGTTTTATCCCTGCTAAACAAGTATTTTCTGGTCTCTCTAATTCGACCGTAGTACTCTTTGCAGGCATGTTCGTAGTAGGTGCAGCCATGTTCTACACAGGTCTTGCACAAAAAATCGGTAATACTGTAGTTCATTTCTGCGGTACCGGTGAAAACAGCTTGATGTTTGGTTTAATGTTTGTTGGTGCTGCTTTGTCTTCTGTAT
>OGNG01001279.1_pt1 | contig 11222 bp, 10 predicted proteins | sample 1573431 | NCBI WGS metagenome assembly OGNG01 (sample SAMEA2581927, study PRJEB24529) | metagenome | biome: Human gut stool | place: China | collected 2011
TGGCCGCATGGTTTAACGCGAAAGGGATTTCAATACGGCATAAGTAATACCTTGCGCGTTAAACCATGCGGCCATATCACGCCCCTCATGTCCGATCGAGATCTTGGAAAGTCCGCCACCCGGACACATCAAGATCGCCTTGCCATTCGGCTTGGTCGCCGGATAAACCAATAGGGAAGGGTTCGATATATTGGATATGGCATTCGGGGTATCTTCTAATTCTATGCCGGCCAATCCATTACTAGTGGGCGCTCCATCCGGCCAAAGTAGGATAATCCTATTTTTCTGTTGTACTATTTCCATTTTCTATATTCTGAATTGTGTTTATAGTATAAAACAACGTTGGCCTTTGATTAGTTTAGCATTCAAGATCTTTTCGAATCATCATCGTATATAAAAAAGTCCGGAAAAGACGAGGGAAATCACCCTCCATCCTTTTCGGACTTTTATCCTATTACATTGAAAGGTAAATTATTGCATACCTTCCGTAGTCATTTCCTTATTGATCTTTTTAACCAATCCCTGAAGAACGGCACCCGGGCCTAACTCGATGAAATGAGTGGCACCGTCGGTGATCATGTTCTGTACGCTTTGGGTCCAACGTCCCGGGGCGGTTAACTGTGCGATCAAGTTAGTCTTAATTGTTTCCGGGCAAGTCTCGGCTTTCGTGCTTACGTTCTGGTAAACCGGGCAAGAAGGTTTATTGATCGTCGTAGCCTCGATAGCGGCAGCCAACTCCGTACGAGCTGGTTCCATCAATGGAGAATGGAACGCTCCACCTACTTTCAACTTCAAGGCACGCTTAGCGCCTGCGGCCAATAACTTCTCGCAAGCCTGATCGATACCGGGGATAGAGCCGGAGATTACCAATTGGCCCGGGCAATTATAGTTAGCGCAAACCACTACCTCGTCCTTGATGCTTGCGCAAATTTCCTCAACCGTCGCGTCCGGCAAGGCTAATACGGCGGCCATTGTAGAGGGAGTTGCCTCGCAAGCCTTTTGCATAGCCATGGCACGTTTGGAAACTAATACCAAGCCGTCCTCGAAAGACAATGCTCCGGCAGCTACCAAGGCAGAGAATTCTCCTAATGAGTGACCTGCGGTCATATCCGGTTGGAATTGATCACCTAATGTTTTCGCGAGAATGACAGAGTGTAAGAAGATCGCTGGTTGAGTAACCTTGGTTTGTCTCAGATCCTCGTCTGTTCCGGCAAACATTAAATCCGTGATACGGAAACCAAGGATCTCGTTAGCCTTCTCAAACATCTCTTTAGCAAGAGGATTATTATCGTAGAGGTCTTTGCCCATACCTACGAACTGTGCCCCCTGACCGGGAAATACGTACGCTTTCATCTTTCTAATTTTTTTCTAATTTCAGTTTTTTAAGACGGTGCAAAGGTAATAAATTTGGAATAATGAGGCTACTATTCATTACAAATTGTATCTTTGCCCCCATAGAAACGAGAATATTAATGACTAATATTATAATATCATGAATGAATTACTATTTTTAGGAAACTTAGGTACAGGCGAGATCGTGATCATCGCCATTGTTGTGTTATTGCTTTTCGGTGGTAAGAAAATTCCTGAGCTGATGAAAGGTATCGGTAAGGGCGTGAAGAATTTCAAGGACGGTGTAAAAGGATTGGAAGACGATATCAAATTAGACGATACGGAAAAGAAGTAAAGGAAGATGCAACAAGAAGAAATGTCATTCTGGGATCACCTAGAAGAACTTCGTTGGACTTTATTTCGTTCTATTTTAGCGCTCTTTGTTTTTGCTATAGCCGGGTTCTCGGTAATGCCGTGGCTGTTCGATAATGTCGTGATGGCCCCGTGTAGCTCCGATTTCATCGTCTATCGGGAAATGTGTAAGATTAGTTCTCATTTTTCTTTTCTCCCGGACTTTTGTAATGATACTTTCCATGTGAACATTGTCAATATCAAGCTGGCTTCCCAGTTCTTCACGCATATGACAAGTTCTTTCTGGTTGGCGTTATTATTGACTTTCCCCTATTTGATGTGGGAGATCTGGAAGTTCGTAAGTCCGGCTCTTTACGAGAATGAGAAGAAAAATGTACGTTGGGTATTCTTGTTCGGAACGATAATGTTCTTTATCGGATGCTCAGTGGGTTATTTCTTGGTGTTCCCGATGACACTACGTTTCTTGGCGACTTACGAGTTGAGTGCCGCCATTACGGAACAGGTATCCCTTGATTCTTACATGGATAACTTCTTGATGTTGATATTCGTGATGGGAATCGTATTTGAGATGCCATTGGTATCTTGGCTATTATCTCAGATAGGGCTGCTAAACCGCTCGTTCTTTCATAAATACAGACGGCATGCTGTTGTCGGCTTGTTAGTTGGTGCGGCGTTCATCACTCCAAGTAGTGATCCGTTTACGTTAAGTATCGTATTCTTACCGCTCTACGGTTTGTATGAGTTGAGTGCGTTCTTCGTGAAAAAAGCCCCAAAGGAAGAAGACGAGGAGAATGAGGAAGATAATAATGAGGAATAAATCCCGAAAGTTATAATAATGTAATATAAAAAAGACGTAACTCTGTTTAAGGGCTACGTCTTTTTTTATTATTTCAATAAAGGTAACCGGTCCAGCATATTCCTTAGCTTGATGGCTATACGAGGCATCGGCTCGGCTACCGTAAGACCTACCAGATCATACTTGGATGCTATATTGTTGATAACACGTACGACCTCGTCTATTTTCATCCCGTTAGGCTCTACGCCGACTCCCGCTATCATATCCGCCGGATCGATTACGTCCATATCGAAGTGAACGACAACTTTGGATGCGCCCGTCCCTTTTAACCACTTGAGGATGGAGGAACTATCCTTCGCCACCTCCTCTGGTGATAAACCTTTTATACCTAAGTTCTTCTGCCGTTCTTTCATGCCCTCATCCCACGAGCGTAAACCTACGATTAAGGTATTCGAGACCTTGAACTTTCCCGGTAATAATTGAAGAATCTCTTCATCACCCATCCCTAGACAGGCCGTAAGGGCCATCGCATGATATCCCTTATACTCGTCATACGGCAAGTTTATATCCGGATGTGCGTCTATCCAGACAATGGCTATATCATCCGGATATTTAGCAGCCAGATAGGTGAAGGGTACGACACTTACCGAACATTCGCCCCCTAAGGTGACAATCTTTTCTGGAGCGTTTTCGTGCAGTAATTCGAGGGCTGCTTTTGTTTGTTTCAGAATAACCTTGCGGGCGCTGATCCCTAGATCCGTTTCTCTATCGTTTATATCTAGTGAGATGGGTACTTCCACGGTTTTCTGGGGACTTGGGGGAGCGAGGATATTGAGTAATTGAGCTCCTAGGTAATACCCTCTGGAAGCGTCGTCCGCAGGAAGGTCGGGCATCCAATGATTCACGATCCCACCTTGCCATTGGGGATAGATCAAACGAAGTGTCGATGTTTTATCTTCCATGTTATCGTAGTTTTTGTACAAAGTTAAAGGATTCCACCGAATTCTCGTCTTGATGAAAAAAGATTTTCTCCTTGATGAAAAAAGATTCTCATCATAATGAAAAAAGATTTTCACCCCGATGAAAATAGAAAGTTTTCCCCGTAAACTGTTTCTCTTTCGAAATAATTTATGTATGTTTGCTCAAACTCAAAACGAATTGCATAACATGAAGCACATGTCTATATTGGCGGTCTCTTTGCTGGCACTCGTGGCCTGCACGCCTGAAAAGAAACAGGAGGCGGATTACTCGCAGTATGTGAACCCCATGATCGGTACGGATTTTACCGGCAATACCTACCCGGGAGCCCAAGTTCCTTTTGGTATGGTACAATTGAGCCCGGATAACGGTTTACCGGGTTGGGATCGCATCTCGGGGTATTTCTATCCGGATACGACGATCGCCGGCTTTAGCCATACGCACCTTTCCGGTACGGGGGCAGGCGATTTATACGATATCTCTTTTATGCCCGTGACCCGTCCTTATAAAGAGGCCCCGGCGCCGTTAGGAATCTATTCCACGTTCTCGCATAATGACGAGGCGGCTTCCGCAGGATATTACCGGGTATTGCTGAAGGATTATAACATTAACGTGGAGCTTACGGCTACCGAGCGTTGCGGTATCCAGCGGTATACCTTCCCGGAGGCCGAGGCTTCGGTATTCTTGAACTTGAAGAAGGCGATGAATTGGGACTTTACCTTGGATTCCAAGATCGAGGTGGTAGACTCTACGACGATTCGTGGATACCGCCTATCCCAAGGCTGGTCTCCCTTGCAGCATGTTTATTTCGAGACCCGTTTCTCTAAGCCTTTCGTGGCTTGTCATATGGATACGACTTCTATCGTGACCAAGGAAAAAGGTTGGATCGGTACGGCCTATGTGGCCCGTTTCGATTTCAATACGAAGAAGGATGAGGAAATCCTTGTCACGACCGGAATCTCTGGCGTCAGCATGGAGGGAGCGGGAAAGAATTTGCGTGCGGAAGCCCCGAAGGATGATTTCGATTACTATCAAGCGCAGGCTAGCGCGAATTGGAACCGACAGCTTTCCAAGATTGAGGTGAAGAGCCGGAATACAGACGATATGGTGAAATTCTATACGGCCTTGTATCATTCCATGATCGCCCCGACGATCTATAGCGACGTGGATGGTTCTTATTACGGCCCGGATCAGCAAATCCATAAAGCGGACGGATGGACGAATTACTCTACTTTCTCTTTATGGGATACCTACCGTGCCTCCCATCCGTTGTTTACGTATACGGAGCCGGAACGGGCGAATGATATGATCAAGGGTTTCTTGAAGTTCTATGAGCAGAACGGGGCTTTGCCTTTATGGAACCTTTATGGCTGGGAAACGAATATGATGATCGGTTATCATGCGGTGCCCGTTATCGTAGACGCTTATCTGAAAGGTATCGGTGATTTCAATGCCGAGAAAGCGCTGGAGGCTTGTATAGCGACAGCCAACCGGGATGACTATCGGGGTATCGGCGATTATAAGAAGTTGGGCTACGTACCGGCTTATAGCGATCCGAAAAAATGGGAGAACTGGTCTTTATCGAAGACCTTGGAGTATGCCTACGATGATTATTGCATCGCTAAGATGGCTGAGAAGATGGGTAAGAAAGAGATCGCCGACGAATTCTTTAAACGTTCACAGAATTATCATAATGTGTACAATCCGGCAACTTCCTTTATGCAGCCTCGTGATGAGAAAGGAAACTTTGCCGCTAATTTCAGCCCCGATGATTATACGGAAGATATTTGCGAGAGCAATGGTTGGCAATATTTCTGGTCCGTGCCGCAAGATCTGGACGGTTTGATCGGATTGGTAGGAAGTAAGGAACGTTTCGCCGAGAAATTGGATAGTATGTTTACCTATGTCCCCAAATCGGATGAGGAATTGCCTATCTTTAGTACAGGAATGATTGGTCAATATGCGCATGGAAATGAGCCGAGCCATCATGTGATCTACTTATATAATAAGGTCGGCCAGCCTTGGAAGACCCAGAAATACGTGGCTCAGGTATTACATGATTTGTATCTGAATGCCCCGGACGGTATTTGTGGTAATGAGGACTGTGGGCAGATGTCCGCTTGGTTTGTGTTTAGCGCCATGGGATTCTACCCGGTTGATCCGATCAGTGGCCAATATGAGATCGGCTCCCCGTTGTTCCCGGAAGTGAAGATGCATGTAGGTAATGGCAAGACCTTTACGGTTTTGGCTCCCGAGGTCTCTGCGGAGAATATTTATATCCAATCCGTGAAGCTGAACGGACAACCTTATGATAAGAGTTATATCACCCACGAGCAAATCATGAGCGGGGCGACATTGGAGTTCGTCATGGGCAGCCAGCCGGGACCGGTATGGTATACGAACGAATGAAATAGCTCTCTATGATATAATGAAGAGAAGTGCCGTGGTCATATCGCCACGGCACTTTTTTTAATCCGGCTCATGCGAATCTTTCCCATAAGCCTTGACAATATCCTTTACGATGTACCAGAGTACGAACACGACCATTATGCTTCCGATCAATATCTTTCCCACTCTTATGATAGAATCGATGTATTCTTCCATAATGTTATTATTTAAGAGATTACCGTTCGAGGTAAATGTACGGATAAAAATCGGGAAATAAGTCTATGTCTCTAAGATAATTCAGATATTTGTTCTATTTTTGAGCATTGTATAAATGATTAAATATAATAGCATGTTAAAACAAATGATAGCCTTGACGGCTTTGATGGTGTCATCCATTGCTTTTGCGCAAGACCGGGAGTATGTAATCGTGGTACATGGTGGTGCGGGGGCGATGGCCGGATTGGAGGAAGATCCGGTTAAGTCGGCTCAATATTACGCCGCATTGGACTCCGCTTTAATGATTGGAGATAAGGTCCTTTCTGCGGGAGGCGAGGGGCCGGAAGCGGTGATGGCTGTAATCAATTACTTCGAGGGAAATCCGTTGTTTAACGCCGGAATTGGTGCTACCTGTACGGTGGAGGGAACTTTTGAGTTGGACGCTTCCATCATGGAAGGCAAGGATTTAAGCGCAGGCGCTGTAGCTGGCTTAAAACACGTGAAGCATCCGATCAATGCCGCCTATGCCGTAAAGACAAAATCTCCGCATGTCATGCTGAGCGGAGCCGGTGCTGAGGAGTTCGCCAAGGAACAAGGCTTGGAAATGGTAGACGACAATATGTATTTCGCTACGCCCAAGACGATGGAGTGGATCGAGAAGTTAAAGCAAGAAAGTAAGAAGAACGGTACGGTAGGCTGTGTCGTTCTGGATAAGCAAGGAAACTTAACGGCCGGGACCAGTACCGGCGGTATGTTCAAGAAACGTTGGGGGCGTATCGGTGATTCGCCCGTGATCGGGGCGGGAACGTATGCGGATAATAACAGTTGCGCCGTCTCCTGTACGGGGCATGGCGAGTATTTTATCCGTCATGCGGTAGCGTTCGATGTGTGTGCCCGCTATAAATACCTTAAGGAAAGCGTAGAGAAAGCGGCGGATTATATCATCCATACGGAATTGAATACGAACGCCGGCAACGGCGGCTTGATCGCCGTGGATAAACTAGGAAATATCGCCATGCCTTATAACAGTGGCGGTATGTTCCGCGGATTCTTGTATAAGGAGAAAGGTCGTCCGGAAATTAAGAAGGGCTGCGGTATCGGAAAGAAGATCGTTGTGGTAGGGGAAAAGTAGTTTTTTGTATCTTTACGCCAAATTCAGGATAGAATGGCGAAAACAAAAACCGTATATGTCTGCTCTAACTGTGGCGCTGATTCCCCGAAATGGCTGGGTAAATGCCCGAATTGTGGGGAGTGGAACACTTATGTAGAGGAGATCGTAACAAAGGAGCCTGCCGTGAAGCGGCCAGTTCCCGGTATTATGGAGGGCAATAAGATCCGTCCGGTGTTATTGCGTGATATAACGACGGAAGAGGAGGCCCGTATCGATTTAAAAGATGATGAATTAAATAGGGTCCTCGGCGGAGGCTTGGTGAAGGGCTCTTTGGTCTTGATCGGTGGAGAGCCGGGAATCGGAAAATCTACCTTGGTCTTGCAAACCGTGTTGGGCTTGACAGGCTTGAAAACCCTATATGTCTCGGGCGAGGAGAGCAGTCGCCAGTTGAAACTCCGGGCGGACCGATTATCGCATGATAATCCGAACTGTTTCATCCTATGCGAGACGCATCTGGAACAGATTTTTACGCAAGCGGCCAATATCCAGCCGGACTTGATGATCATAGATTCCATACAAACCATCTTTACGGAAGTCGTGGAATCTTCCCCCGGCAGTGTTTCCCAAGTACGTGAGTGTAGTGCCGCTATCTTGAAATACGCCAAGGAAAGCGGTGTCCCGGTCTTATTGATCGGCCATATCAATAAGGAAGGCAGTATCGCCGGTCCGAAGGTATTGGAGCATATCGTGGATACGGTGTTGCAGTTTGAGGGCGATCAGCATTATATGTATCGTATCCTGCGGAGCATCAAGAACCGTTTTGGCAGTACGGCGGAACTAGGGATTTACGAGATGCGCCAGAACGGGCTTCGTGAGGTCAGCAATCCATCCGAGTTATTATTAACCCAGAATCATGAGGGACTGAGCGGTGTCGCCATCGCCGCCGCTATCGAGGGGGTACGTCCTTTCTTGATCGAGACGCAAGCCTTGGTCAGCTCGGCGGTTTACGGTACGCCGCAACGTAGCGCCACCGGATTCGATTTACGCCGAATGAATATGTTATTGGCGGTATTGGAGAAAAGGGCGGGTTTTAAGTTGATCCAGAAAGATGTTTTCCTGAATATCGCCGGAGGTTTGAAAGTGAATGATCCGGCTATCGATTTGGCGGTAATCAGTTCCATCCTTTCTTCTAGCTTGGATATCAGCATCGAGCCGGGTGTTTGTATGGCTGGCGAGGTGGGCTTGTCCGGAGAGATCCGTCCGGTCAACCGTATTGAGCAACGTATCTTGGAGGCGGAGAAGCTGGGTTTCTCCCGGATTATCATTCCGCATAATAATCTAAAAGGTTTCGATACGGCGAAGAGCAAGATTCAAATCGTACAGGTAAAGAAAGTGGAGGAAGCCTTTCGGCAACTATTCGGTTAATATATAATAAACAATGATAAAAGAATTACAACTCAGGATATTGCCGGAAGAGGCTGTTAATGAGCAATCGCTAAGGCAAGTAGTAGCCCGTGAGACGGGTGAGGCTCCGAAAAATATCCGGGCCGTACGTGTATTGAAACGTTCGATAGACGCACGCCAGCGAACGATATTTGTCAACGTGAAACTGCGTGTTTTCATGAACGAGATGCCTAGCGAGCCGGAATATCAATCGATAGAGTATAAAGATGTCTCGGCAGGGAAACCTGTGATCGTCGTAGGAGCCGGTCCGGGAGGTCTGTTCGCCGCCTTGCGCTTGATAGAGTTAGGTTTGCGCCCCATCATCGTCGAGCGAGGTAAGGACGTGCGGGAACGCAAGAAAGATATCGCCTTGATCAGTCGTGAGCATAAGGTGAACGGAGAATCAAATTATAGTTTTGGTGAGGGCGGTGCCGGCGCTTATTCTGATGGAAAGCTGTATACCCGTAGCAAGAAAAGAGGCTCGGTAGATAAGATACTGAATATCTTTTGCCAGTTTGGGGCAAGTCCCTCTATCTTGGCGGATGCCCATCCGCATATCGGAACCGATAAGCTCCCCCGTGTGATCGAGAATATCCGGGAGCAAATCAAGCGATGCGGAGGTGAGGTACATTTCGAGACCCGTATGGATGCTTTTATCATGAAAGAGAACGAGGTGATCGGCATCGAGACGAATACGGGAAAGAGCTTTTACGGGCCTGTTATCTTAGCTACCGGCCATTCCGCCCGTGATGTCTATAACTATTTATACGAACGCCAGATCCAGATCGAGGCGAAAGGGATCGCAGTCGGTGTTCGTCTGGAACATCCTCAGGAATTGATCGACCAAATCCAGTATCATCGGAAAGAAGGTCGTGGGAAATATCTTCCTGCGGCAGAGTATTGTTTTGTGACGCAAGCGAATAACCGGGGCGTCTATTCCTTCTGTATGTGTCCGGGAGGTTTCGTGGTACCTGCGGCGAGCGGACCTAAGCAGGTCGTGGTAAATGGAATGTCGCCTTCCAACCGGGGTTCCCGCTGGTCTAACTCAGGGATGGTGGTAGAGATCCGTCCGGAAGATTATTCCGAACTGATAGGGCAGGAGGAGCTTTATCTTCGGAATGGCGAGAAGGTAGATGCGGATTCCCCATTAGCGTTGATGGCCTTTCAAGAACGTCTGGAAGAGGTCTGCTGGCTAAACGGAGGCATGAAGCAAACGGCTCCCGCCCAGCGCATGGATGATTTCATGCGGAAGAAGAACTCTTTCGATTTACCGGTTTCCTCGTATACGCCGGGTCTGCTGGCCTCTCCGTTGCATTTTTGGATGCCGGAATTCGTGACCAGTCGCCTGCGGGAAGGTTTCCGTTATTTCGGTAAGGTCTCTAGAGGCTTCTTGACCAACGAGGCAACCATGATCGGCGTAGAGACCCGTACATCCGCTCCGGTTCGTATCGTCCGTGATCGGGATACCTATCAACACGTCACGGTAAAAGGTCTTTTCCCTTGCGGTGAGGGAGCGGGGTATGCGGGAGGAATCGTATCCGCTGCCATCGACGGGGAACGTTGTGCGGAAGGAGTGTATAATTTAGAATCCAATAAATAAGAAAAATGAAAAGTGGTATGAAAATAGGAATATCCCTTTGTCTGGGAGTTCTTATGTGTTTGAATGCGGGTTGTACGGGAAAGAAGTCTGCTGCGGAAGAGCCGGAATTAACGTACAGTAATCCTTTGTCGGTCCAGTTTGGCGATCCATACGTATTGTTGGCCTCGGACGGACGTTATTATATGTATGGTACCGGTGCCGGGGCTGTAGACGGTTTTTGCGCCTATTCTTCCGATGATTTGATCCATTGGAAGTCGGAAGGGCAGGTTTATCGGGGCAATACGCCCGATTCTTGGGCAATCGCTAATTTCTGGGCGCCGGAAGTGTACGAGCGTGACGGGAAGTTCTATATGTTCTTCAGCGCGGATTGGCGGAAGAATCCGACCAACGAGGAGGAAAATTTCCGTATCGGCGTAGCTGTGTCGGATAAGCCGACCGGACCATTTAAGGAATTGGCCGATGCTCCTTTGTTTGATCCGGGATATCCTGTAATCGACGGAAACTTGATCGAGGATGAGGATGGCCGTACCTATCTCTATTATTCCCGTTGTTGCTATAAGCATCCGGTAGAAAGCGAGATCGCCGATGAGGCAAAGAAGAAAGGCATGTTCGACTCCGTTGAGGAAAGCTGGATTTACGGGGTGGAGGTCGCTCCGGATCTTACGCACGTAATTGGGGAACCCGTACTTCTGCTGCGTCCACCCGTAAAATTGGATGATGCGCAAAGTGAGTGGGAAAGTCGCTCGGTTACCAAAGGGGAGGTCGGACGTCGTTGGACGGAAGGCTCTTTCATGCTACGTCACAACGGCTTGTATTATATGATGTATTCCGCTAATTATTTTGGCGGGGCAAATTATGCGGTGGGATATGCCGTGCCCGAGCGACCCTCCGCCGGCATCCGGAAAGGATTTCGTCGCAGCGTTAGAGGAGAAGATGAAAGAGCTCGGTGTCGGCAAGGTGGCATCTGTTATGGGACGTTACTATGC
>OGNG01001282.1_pt1 | contig 11198 bp, 9 predicted proteins | sample 1573431 | NCBI WGS metagenome assembly OGNG01 (sample SAMEA2581927, study PRJEB24529) | metagenome | biome: Human gut stool | place: China | collected 2011
TCTTAAGAAATCATCAATTACCCAGTCTTTATCATTCTCTGCAATCTCAAGAGCTGAACCAAATACTTCTTTAACAGCATCAAAGGTTGCCTGAACTGTCTTAGCATTGATAGTCATGCTGTACTGAGCATCCTCATAGTGGAAACCAGATGAAACTGCGTCCACTACTTTCAGTGCGCCATTCTCATCTGCCTCGTAAACCTTATCTGTTACATCAGACTGAATGAACGGACTCATGGTTACAGATGTCAGAAGCGCCGGAGTCTCTTCGCCTTCTTCTACAATATCGCTGTAAACAAAGTACAGATCCAGAGAATCATCTTCCTGTTCCTGAACTCCTGTTAAAACCCACATATCGTCTGCTGCATCAAAAGAACCTACAGACTTAGTAATACCCAGTTCTTCACGTTTCGGCCAGGCCTCGCTTACTTCATAAACCGCTACATTCTCTCCCCAATGAACCTCTGCCGCATATACCTCATTGCCCTCTGGATCTTCAAAGATCATTCTCTCGCCGTCCCACTTCTGGGTGATCTTAGTCATTACGGCCATATCTACATTTCCGGAGTTCTTTACAGATACAACCTTCTCCACTGTCTCGCCTGGGAGCCAGTCTTCCTCCGGCTTAAACTCCTCTACGATATCAGAATCGAAGTTTCCTGCCTTAAACTCATTGTCTACAGATAAATTCTGGTTCCAGTATGCCCATGTTCCGCCAATAGCTGCTACTGCTGCCAGTCCTGCCAGTCCTAATGCCGCTCTCTTTTTCATTTCCTGTTCCTCTTCCCTTTCCGTTAATGCCTAGGCCTCTGTCTTTTCCTCTTTCTTCTTATCCGGGAAAAACATATCCAGGGCAATTCCCAGTACGATAATGGCTGCCATCACAATAATGACGCCCATATTTTTACTGTAATTTACAAAATAACCTGCGTATGGAATGCTCACCTTCCACACCTTTCCGATAACCTCATCGTAGTCCACCGGACTCGGATCCTCCGTCTCGTTGGCGTCTCCCTTTGTGACAAAATTCTGGGAAAGCTCGCTTTTTTCTACGACGCGGTGAGTCACCATGCCGTCCTCTCCTGCCTGGAAGGTAATAGCGTCTCCTACGTTAATATCAGCGAAATCTGCCTCTTTATAATAAATGACGCTTCCCACATGATAGGTGGGCTCCATACTTCCGCTGAGAACCACGACCGGATGGTATCCCGCCAGCATGGGCGCCGCTATCAGAAGATAGCAGGCAATGCAGGCGTATACAATCCAGGTCAGAATATTTACAAATCCTTTGATCAGTCTCATATGTTAAGTCCCCGATTTGCAGTATTTAAGTTTACTACTCTGCTTCTGAAAAAGAAACTAAATAAGTAAGTGCTTCCTCACCCCAGGCATCGACAACTGCGTCCTCTGTCGTCTGTACCATGTCAATGGTGATCTCCAGCTCGTAGTCAGCGTCTGCATATCCTGGATGTGCCTCATCCAGAGCAGTTTCTTTCTTAACATGGAAGGAATTTCCCTCTTTCTTTGCTGCTCTTGCAGCTGCTAACATATCTGCATCCTCTTCGCCGTTTTCTGCTGTCAGCCACTCTGTCTTATCGTCTGGTTTGCTGTCCTTTCCGTCTGTTGTACAGTATTTATAGGTTGTTGTATACAGTCCCATATCTGTATCTTTATCTAAGGTTACGGACTCTAACAGGCTCTCTGTTGTTGCTCCTGGAGCTAACTGGCCTTTGTAGTACCAGTAACCGTCTTCTCCCTGTGTCCATGCGTCATTTTCAGCCAGATTTTTCCATACGACTGTCTGATCACTCTCTACCAGTCCATCTTCGGCATCGGCCTGTTTTACCTCTGTAAAGTCTGGCTGCTTTTCACTGTTAATTGCAATCATATTCTGGTCATTTCTGGACCATGTCTCTGCCATCTTTACACGAACGAGCAGCGGAGAGTTTCCTGTATTCTCAGCCACTACTTCCTTATCTACTGTAGCGCCTGGCTGCCAGTTATCACCCTCGGACGGGTTGAAGCTCTCCACGATGGAACCGCCATAGCTTCCTGTGCTGAATGGGTTGGTGATTGCCGCTGTCTGATTAAAATATGCCCATGTTCCGCCTACTACTGCTACTGCTGCTAAACCGCCAAGTGCCGCTGCCTTCTTATTCATCTTCATTACTTTTTCCTCCTCATAGATTGCTTTATCTCAACCAGTAAGATTTCTGGCCAGTGTGCTTATTTCTGAAGTTCCCAGTCCCAATTTTCATCTGACGCATGCTGTAATGCTTCCTCGCCAAATACAGCTTTTACTGCGTCTTCTGTGGCCTGGACTGTATGAGCCTTGATAGTCAGATTATAGGCTGTGTCTGAATAACCTCTGAAGTTTTCATCTGTCACAATATCAGAGCGCATATGATAAAGTGTTTTTCCATCTTCCTTTAACTGCCTGGAAAGCTCTGATTCTGAAATAGGATTTCCCGCTTCGTCTGCAGGGAAAGGAATCCAGTCCTCTTCCGGAACCGTCTTATCCGGATTCGTGGAGTATTTCTTTACCACTGTAATTTTTCCTAAATCTGCATCCTTTGAAAGCGTCACATCATCTAACAGATATTCGGTAGTTGCTCCTGCCGGAAGAGTTTTCGTGTAGTAATAATAGCCGTCGCTGTAGACCCATTCCTTTCCAAGGTTAAGCGTTTTTTCTACTACAGAATCATCTTTGTCTGTAAGTCCGTCTGTCGGCTCCTCCTGCCAGACACTTTCAAATTTATTGTCTGCTTCGCCGTGGCCTTCCTCTTTTTCAGTTGTGTCAATGGTAACGTAAGCTCCGTCATCCTTTTCCCAGGTTTCCTGAAAGCTGACCCGTACCACCATCGGCACATCGCCTGAGTTCTTAACCGCAAAGTCTTTATTCACCGTAGTTCCCGGCTTCCAGTCTTTTCCATCCTCCGGCCGGAACTCCTCCACAATCTCTGTGTCAAAATCACCGGACTTCAGGACGTTAACTGCTTCCAAATCTTGATTGAAATATGCCAGGGAGCCGCCGACTGCAAACACTGCTGCAATTCCTGCAAGAGCAGCGATATGTTTCTTTTTCATTTTCTGTCTCCTCCTGTCCTCCACTCCGCCTTCCGGCGAAATGGCTTTCTATGGCTTTTCTAAGATATTGGAATCAAATTCTTCCAGTCTAACTGACTAACTTCTGGCGTCAATGGCGTCAGTCCCCATCCGGAAACTGCCAGGGAAGCTTCGTCTGCTGAAACCGCATCTACAATAAATTCTCCCTTGCTGTAATCAGCCGCATGAGCGTCGTTGGACGCTTCCGGACTCAAAGTCAGGCTTTCCAGAAAATAAGGAGTTGTGCTTCCTTCCTTTCCTTCTCCTGCCAGGATATGAGTGTAATAGTAGGTTCCGCTTCCTTTTGGAATCTCAACCCAGTTTTCACTGAAATCCTGCGGGTAATTCAGATGAATCATATCTGTTCTAAGAGAATCCAGTCTTTCTCCAGTCTCTTTGTCTTCCCACCAAGTATTCATCTGAAGTCGGAGAACTAAATCCATATCTCCTGTATTCACGAAATATGGTTTTTTGTCTACCGTCTCCCCTGGCAGAATCGTATCTGCCGGGTTAAAGTCCTCAATCAGGTCGATAGAACTGTTTGCCGTATCAAACGGATTCACAATTGACTGAGAATCTGAATAGTAGGCCCATGTGGAACTGAATCCGACTGCCATGACGGAACCGGCCAGGATAACCGCTAATCGTTTATATAATTTCATAATCAGTTCCCTCCTCCGGCTGCTCCGTCAGACCAGATGATCTCTGCTGTGTCTTTATTGGACGGCCACTGGTCTTCATTCTGGTCTCTGTCAATTATTGTAGTTCCGTCGTTAAGTTCTGCTGAAATATCCTTGTCAAACAATGCTGCTGCCGCGTCCTCACTGACCTTCCACTGATCGCTGGCCTGAACTGCCTCTGCCTGAAAATGGATTTCATACTCAGCCTCTTTATACGTATTCTTCAAAGATTCCTCTAAGCTTTCAATATTGGAAAAATCTACCTTTTCCATGAAATTCTCTGTTGTGCTTCCAGCAGGAAGAACCTTCTTATAATAATACCAGCCGTCTTCTCTAAGTTCCCAGTTCTCACCGGAAACCACTTTAGAAGCTACGTCGCTGTCACTGTCTGGCATTTTATTGGAGAGAAGTTCTTTCTCTCCATCCGCTCCTCCTGCAGTACTCCATGATTCAGAATAAGCTACTCTGAGAAATACGTCTGCTGAACCTGAATTCTTAAAACTTACCTTTTTCGGCTTTGTCCAATCGCTTTGATTATCGTCTGCCAGGTCTTCCTCTACCTCTATTACTACCGTATCAGCAGAAATCTCGTTTTTCAGGTCTATCTGATGTCGGATGACCGCGCTTGTGCTGCCAATGCCAACCGTGAGCGCTGCCAGAAGGGCGATTCCGGACAGCTTGATCATATTTTTTTTCTTTCTGCTTTTATACAAGTGGATCACCCTCCTCCTCTTCCATCTCTGTTACCTTTTTATTTTTCTTACCTGCATCTGCCTTGGGCTGAGACTCTGCCGCCTCTCTGGCCGCTGACTTATCGCTGGTAAACGGCGTTTCAGGATTTCCATTAGTCCAGTTCGTTACCTGGTCTGTGCTGTGGAAGTAACCTTCATGCGCCAGGTTGTTCGTTACCTTTACAATCAGATCGTCGCCCGGCTGTACGGTAAGAATATCATTCTGTAATCTTGTATCTGTTACATTACTCAGTTCGCCGGAAGCCGCCTTCTGGAATACCTCGATTCCTGTAAGGCTGTATTCCATCGGAACCGCCTCTGAAATCTTAAACTGAGCCTCTCCCTCTGTCTTTACCGCCGGGGAGGAAGTTCCGTCTGCTTTCAGGGCTACAGAGGAGAACTCCGTATAATTTCCATTCTCATCAGCCTTGTCCAGATTAATAATGAACTTCGCATCTGCGAGAGGCGTTTCATTATCATCAATCTCAACCAGCTTCTGAACTACGAACTGTCCTGTCTGCGGTACCTGAAGAACCGGATGGTCGTACTCTGTTTTTCCGGCCGCTCCATCATACTGCCAGGAAAGCACTGCCTTCTCATTAGATGGGAAACCTGGCTGTCCGGAACTTGTTGTATTGCCTGGAGCGTCTGTACCATCAGCACCTGTAAATACATTTTCTGTCTGGCTTCCATCAGGATTACGATAATATCCGCCGTCCTGCTGATAAGCATCCTTAGCTGCCTGCGATGGCTTTACTTTAAAGGTTACTTCGTAAACCGCATGCTGTACAAGTTCTCCATTGAATCTAACCTCTACTGTCTTTGTATCTGCATTGTAGGTTTTAGTATAATCGCTTCCTTCTGTTAAAACTTCTCCATCTCTTGTTACAACAATTTCGCTGTCCTCAACCATATCGGCGTAAGCGCTCAGTTTATCAGAGATAACTGCATTGGTCACTCCTGTTGTCTGAGTGCCAATCTGTCCTGCAATATCATCCGCTATCTGCTGGAAAGCTGCTTTGATACTTTCTTTATCCATTCCTGAATACAGATGTGCATCTTCTGTCCCTGCATTGCTTACCATTTTTTCCATAAACCGATACCTAGTATCCTCATACCCAACACGGATTGCATAAAAAGTGGCATCACTGTCTAATTTTTCTATTGCACTATAGCATCTTGTCATTTCTTTTTCACTGATGTCGTCGGTATTCTGTCCTGGAGCTCCATCAGTAAAGAAAATTAAATACTTCTTTCTATTAGTTTCTAAATGACTGCCAGTCTCTAATTTCTCAATTGCTTGCCCTAAAGCATATGATGGATAAGTTGGGCCGCTGGTTTGACTATCGGTAAGCTGAAGTTTTGAAATAGCTTTCTGTGTTTCGCCTGTCCAATATGTAGATTTTTCATTCCATCCTTCTTTAAAGTCTACTCTTAACGCTTCATCCTTGTCACTGAATTTGTATCCTGCATATTGAACATCTGTATCACCATTTGAAACAGTTATTATCAAATCATTCAGGCAATCATTGATAATTTTTCTTTTAGTTGTTCCTGCTATCTTGTCATTCATACTTCCAGACTTATCAATTACAAACATAATGTCAGCTGGAATCGGATCCTTGCCTCCGATAATCTCTGAGCCTTTATCTGATTTAACAGTTAAAGTCAAATCATAAGTACCGTCTCCGTTGTCCTTGATGTACTTCTGGTGTCCTGGCGTATAAGTAGCAGATGCCGGAATAATCGGATGCGGATACTCCTGAGGTCTAATCGTTCCATAGGAATATGTAGCTTTACTATTAGTACGTACACCTGTCTTATCTGGAGAGCTGATGTCTGTACCTTTATAGTTTGTATCTGCATCTCCCGGCACAATATCCTCTGCCGGAATTTCTCCTGCAAATGCCTCCACATTCTTTTTTACAGTAAACTGCAGTTCATAAGTCGCTTCTGGATCCAATTCTACGTCCTCGCCAAAACGAAGTTCAATTCCCCATGTGGAATTCTTCTCATCTGGTGGAAGGAAGCTAAGGCTTTCATAATCCGCTGGTGCTGCAACACCATTTTTAATCTTAACAACTTTTGCATCAGTAGCAGTTGTCGGATCCCCGTCTATACCCAAGAACTCAATGTATTTGCTAAGTCTGTCGTTAATTACTACATTAGTCATCTTCAGGCTTTCGGAAATCTTATTTAACGCATCTGTTAAGCCTCCATTTGCCATACTTCCTGAATCAACTGAAATCACATTACCATGATCTGCCGTATCAACTTTATACTCTGGCTCCTGATAATAAGAGCCTTCTTTAATTCTATCTACACTTCCAGATAAAGCATATAAATACTGTTCAGGTGTAAAACCTTTATAGGACTTATATTTATTCTTCTGTGTCTTATTATCTCCTATTCTATTTGGCACCCCAAATCCTACTACGAACATGCTTCCATTGCTCTGCTCAAGATAGCTTTTAAATTCATAAGCAGCCGCCATAGTTCCTAAAGCGGTATCTTTGTTTGGATATTCTAATCCCTTATCATATTCGTCACTCACTCGGCCAGTATCAAATGCATCTCTCTGATTTGTATAATTTGTAGGGACTCCATCTGTTAAAAATACCACTACTAATGCATTTGAGGATTCTGAGCGTTTTTCAATCGCCTCTTTCGCAGACCACAATCCTTCTTCATAGTTTGTATCGCTTGCATTTGCTTCTAATTTCTTAACTGCATTCTTAACGCTGTCTACGCTTTGCGTCCAACCACAGCTTCCTTCTAAGCCATCCGCGCTTGAACCGCTTCCATAAGGAACTACTGTAAAGCGGCTTCCTGGATATTTAGAAGCAATATTCTCAACAAATCCTGGCTGATGGTTTCCCCAACTGCTAGTTCCATTCAATGCTGTCTTCAACATATCTAAACGGCTTGTTCCATAGAACCCCGGACTATCTCCATCAGCATCCTTATTCATACTCGTAGACTCATCCACTACCAGTACAACATCAAAGCCTTTGCTGTCTCCTCCACCAGATAATCCTAAGTGAAGTCTGTAGTTTCCGTCCTCAAGCTCCTCAATCTGCTTGTATGCGCTCTTTACTGTAATTCCATCCAGTGCCTTCAGTGATATACTTCCCGCCATCACAACAGCTTCCGCCTCACCGCTTCTGCTGCTCTTAAACAGTTTTGCAAATTGATATGCTCCCTTTATGAGAGACAGTGAAAAAACAAACTGTCATCATGAAGGGAGCAATTCTATGTCACAAAAAGGTAAACTAAACACAGAAGAAAAAGTCGAGATTATCAAGAAGTACCGGCAAGGGGAAATAAGCTTAGTTCAGGCGGCCCGGGATGCAGGAGTTGGGACAACGACGATTTATAGATGGAGTGCACGCTATGAGACAGAAGGGGCGGCTGGATTTTTACCATATCGGAAAAATCGTGTCTATCCGCCAGAACTAAAGTTAAAGGCGGTGCTGGAATACTTATCCGGGGTGGGAAGTCTCGAAGAAATCAGCAAAAAATATAAGTTGCGAAATGATCGTCAACTCAGCAACTGGATAAAGGTGTATAATGCTCATGGAGATTTCAGCTCTACAAAGTTTTCTGGAGGAGGAAGTTACATGAAGCAAGGACGAGAAACCACATTTGAGGAACGAGTTCAAATCGTCAGGGAATGTATCGCTATAGGGAAAAACTACGGAGAAATAGCCTTAAAATACCAGGTAAGCTACCAACAAGTTCGTACTTGGACACTTCGTTTTGAACAGATGGGAGAAGCAGGATTACAAGACCGGCGTGGACAGCGCAAGAAGGACCAAACTCCCCGTACCGAGCTGGAACAGGCACAAATTGAGATTGAGCAGCTCAAACATAAACTGTATCTGGCGGAAATGGAGAATGCACTGTTAAAAAAATTGGACGAAGTAGAGAGGAGGGATGCCTTTCAGAAGTAAGACAACGACATACTTATATAGCCATTCGAGAGTGTCACGAAGAACAAGGGGTTGCTGTTGAGACAGCCTGTGACCTTCTCCATGTATCCCGTTCTGCTTACTACAAATGGGCTTCCGGAAAGCTAAGCCACAGAGTAAAGGAGAACGAACAGTTGGCCGACAAGATTGAGAAAATCCATTCAGAAAGTCCAGATAAAGGTTACCGGAGATTGAATGACGATTTGCGTCATGACCATGGTATCTATGTCAATGACAAGAGGGTGCTACGCATCTGCCGGGCCAAAGATATAAGATCCACTGTGAAGTACAATAACCGCGGCTGCACAAGACGGGCAAAGAACCCTCAGTATCTTGCTGAAAATCTGCTGAATCGCCAATTCTATGCGGAGAAGCCGAATGAGAAATGGCTTACTGATGTGACAGAGTTCAAATGGTATGATGGCATGGAAGTACATAAACTCTATCTAAGTGCCATTCTGGATCTTTGTGACCGGCGCATCGTGTCCTATGTGATCAGTGAGCGCAATGATAATCCACTCGTTTACAAAACCTTTGACAAAGCTGTTAAGGCGAATCCAGATGCCCACCCGCTGTTCCACAGCGATAGAGGTTTCCAATACACAGGCAGAGCCTTCCACCACAAACTCGTACAGGCTGGAATGACTCAGAGTATGTCCCGTGTGGCTCACTGCATTGACAATGGACCTATGGAAGGATTCTGGGGCATTTTAAAACGGGAACGCTATTACGGCAAGCGTTTCACCAGCAAACAGGAACTCGTGCAAATGATTGAGTGCTACATCCGTTATTACAACACCAGAAGAGTCCAGCGTAACTTGGGCGTACTGACGCCGATAGAAAAACACAAGTTGTGCCTTGCTGCATAAAAAGCGGCCAGCAACATTTAGCTGCTGGCCGGGAAAATTTTATATTTTTTCTCTGTCCTCTTGACGGGGAGCAGTTCAAATCCCTTTGCCTGCTCTGTCTTCTTAACGACTGCGCCGACTGCCGGAAGCATAGTCATATTGAGGTAGGAGATTCCCTCGTCCTCGCTGTCGTAAGCGACGGACACTTCCTCTGTGTAGTCTTCCTCGTCTTCTTCTGCCTCTTCCTCTTCTTCCTCCATCATTTCCTGCCATTCGTCGAAGCTCATGTCGCCGAACTCGTCCTCCTCGAACTCTGCGTTCGGGTTAGGACCCATTACGGTAGGAAGACTGAGGCTGGATTTGGAAAGCTTCGCGCTGTCGGAATCGGATCCGCCCTTGTCGGAGCTGCTTCCCTGATTGGAGGAGCCGCCCTCATCCTTACCGCTGTCAGATCTGCTTCCAGAACCGGAGTTTCCACCGTTGGAATCGGCATTTCCGCTGTCTCCTGCGTTTTCGGATCCGCTTCCGCTGTTTCCGTCATTTCCGGAATCTGTATTTCCGTCCTCTTTATCTGTATTTGAGGAGTCGTTATTCTCCTGTCCGTTTTCAGATCCGCCGCCTGTCTGGCCGTCCTCCGGCTTCTCCTCTGGCTTCTCTGCATCTGTATCGTTTTCGCTGTCGTTCTCGTTCTGGCTGTCGTCAGAGGCTCCCTCGTCGGTCGGATCGTCCTGAACGTCGCCGCTGCTTCCGGAACCGCTTCCTGAGCCGCCGCCGGAACCGGATCCTCCTGCCTCGTTGGCGTCCTCAGCCGGTTTCTCTGCCGGGCTTGTCTCCTCAGCCTCTCCCTCTGTGTCTTCGTAAAGCTCTGTACGGCTTGGAACGACAATGTCGTCTGCCTCCAGATTTTCAATGTTTAAAGAGAAGGTTACTGTTCCGTTGTCTGCATTGACATAAAGGAAAATTAACTCCTCGTCTCCTGTCAGGCTCCATACCCGCTCTGCGGCGCTGCTGTCAGCCGCGTCGGAACCAGTCGCTCTGGCTGTTCCCTCTTCCTTCTCAAACGCCTCGTAGGAATCCTTATCTACGCGGACTACGATGTAACCATAAGCGTTGTCATTGCCGCCTGTCAGACGTCCTCCGTTTCCATTGTCAGCAAAAAGCGTGAAGTTTCTGTAGCCCTTGAACAGCTCGCTGTAGCTCTCGTTTTTGCCCTCAGCGTCCTTCATTACGCGGATTTCTGAATCAAAATCAAATTCATGGCCCGCCGAGATAGCCCGGATTGCCTCTTCCTTTAACTCCTCGCCGCTGACAATCTGTTCCGGCATAAGAATCTCTGCCGCATTGCTGTCTGTCGCCACCGCATCGCTTGGAGTCGCTGCCATCAGCGCGTCACTGGATGTGGCAATTTCTGCTGCATACACGGCTGAATTCATATTTGCCATGCACATACAGAAAACAAGGAGCCATGCAACTGCGCGTCTTACGGTTCTCTTCATGGGGCTGTTGCTTTTAGCGCGCGACATTTTCTTTCTGGACTCCATACTTACCCCCGCTTTTCCTTCCATCACTCCAACTCAACCTCCTCTTTTTCTATCGCAAATTCGTCTCTTTTACGGATTTCTTTTTGTCTTTTTTTTGTCAGATTTCTTAACTTTTTCTGAATTCCCCTTCATTTTATTCGATTGCCAATCATAAAACCAATCACAAAAAGTCCCATTTTTATTTTTTCTGTTTTTTAGCACCAGAGCCAGGTCTTCCGGCAGACTCTCAAGCCTGCCGGCTGGCTTTTTCCTATGAAATAAAAAAATGGTTGTACACTTTACTTGGGGGTAAAGTAAAAAAGAAATAGGCATAGAGATTCTT
>OGNG01001295.1_pt1 | contig 11068 bp, 10 predicted proteins | sample 1573431 | NCBI WGS metagenome assembly OGNG01 (sample SAMEA2581927, study PRJEB24529) | metagenome | biome: Human gut stool | place: China | collected 2011
CTTATAATAAATCGGAGCTGGTGCTGCAGGATATCGACCTGGAGATCAAAAAGGGTTCGTTCACTGTGGTGGCCGGCCCCAGCGGCGCGGGCAAAACTACTTTGTGCAAGGCGATGACGGGCATCGTGCCTTTTTATATGGGCGGGCGTTACAGCGGCGATGTGCAGGTGCTGGGCGAATCGACTAAAGGCCGCCGGGTGTCGGATATCGCGATGCGCGTGGGGCTGATGCTGGAGGATTACGACAGCCAGCTGGTTTCGCTGACCGCGGGCGAGGAAGTGGCTTTCAGTTTGCTGAATCACGGTTTTGCGCCGGAGGAGGTGGTACCCGTAAGGCTTTGGAGGACGTGGGTCTGCCGGGGCGCGAAAGCTATCAGCTGGACGAGCTGTCGGGCGGGCAGCGCCAGCGTTTGCTGCTGGCGGCTACTTTGGCGGTGCATCCCGAGATCATTGTGCTGGATGAGCCGGTATCGGCGATGGACCCGGACGGGGCCCATTCGCTGTATGAGCTGTTATATGCGATCCATCAGCGTTACGGCACGACGATCATCGTAGTTGAGCATCGAGTGGACTATCTGTTGCCTTATGTGACGGACATGGTAGTGCTGAAGGAGGGGCAGCTGGTAACGGCTGATACCTTTGCCGCTGCGGCGCGGACGATGTATGAGGACGAGGAGCTGCGTCCGCTGGTGCCTGCGTTATGGCAGGTGAAGCTGGGCGTCGAGCGCCGTTTCGGCATCACTTTGGGCGAGTGGCGGACTGAGGCAGAGGCGGCTGCGGAATTACAGATGCTTGGTTTTGAAGGGGGGAACGCCTGATGCTGGAGGCTAAAGAGGTCAATTTTGCTTACCGCAGGGGTCTGCCGGTACTGAACGATATCGCCTGCACGATCGGTGACGGCGAGTTTGTGGCGCTTTTGGGCCATAACGGCAGCGGCAAGACGACGCTGAGCCGTTTGTTCATGGCGCTTCTGCATCCCCGCAGCGGGCAGGTGCTGGTAGACGGCGAGGATATCGTCAATTATGAGCCGGCCGACCTGGCTGACAAGATCGGTTATGTATTCCAGAACCCGGATCTGCAGATTTTGGAAGATACGGTTTTTGATGAGGTGGCGTATGGGCCGAGGGCTAAAAAGCTGACGGCAGAAACGATTAAAAAGCAGGTGGAGGCAGCTTTGGCGGCTACAGGGCTGGCCGAGCTGGCGGGTGCGTATCCGCGTCTGCTGTCCTTTGGGCAGAAGCGGCGGCTGGGTGTGGCGTCGGCGCTGGCGCTCAATCCGCGTACTTTGATCTTAGACGAGATCACCAACGGTCAGGATGCGATCGAGAAAGAGCGGATGATGCAGTATTTGCAGACGCTGAACGAAGAAAAGGGGATCACGATCGTGTTGATCTCGCATGATATGGACGTGGTGCGCCGTTATGCGAAGCGGGCCATTGTCCTGAAGGACGGCGACCTGGTGTATGACGGTACGCCGACGGAGCTGTTCGGCGGTGCGTATGCTGTGGAGGAATGGGGCCTGCGCCGGCCGACGGCGGCTGCTTTGGCGGGCAGTCTGGGTTTTACGGCGGCGACACCCGAGGAGTTCTGCCGCCTGTTGGTGCGGAAAGGAGCTGGGGACTGATGCGGCTCAGTGCGTTTACTCAAATCATTGTCACTGTCGCTGTGACGGCGTGGGTCTTTATCCTGCCAGTCAAGGCAGTGGCGACGATCCTGGTTTTTGAGCTGGCTTTACTGCTGTCGATCAAGCGCGACCGCATGACGATGGCGGCGATCGGCGGTTTGGCGGTGTTCACCGGGCTGATGATCCTGTTCCAGCTGCTGTTCGGTTCGCCGCTGGAGGTGGCGCTGACGGGTGGCCTGCGGATGCTGGTCATGACGATGGCGTTTTTGTGTATGCTGGCGGCGACGCGTATCCAGGATATTGCCCAGACGCTGGTGGACCGTTTCCACCTGCCCTGTGAATATGCTTTTATGCTGACGACGGCGCTGCGTTTCGTGCCTAATTTCCTGGCTGACAGCGAGATCACGCTGGATGCTCAGTCCTGCCGCGGTTATTCCAACCGGGGCAACTGCGTGAAACGCCTGCTTTCGTATGTCGTGGTCATCAGGCCGCTGGTCATGCGGGCGGTGGCCAAGTCCGAAACGCTGGCGCTGAGTATGGAGCTGAAGGGTTTCGGCAGCAATACTTATAAAAATATGCCGCGCGAGCCGCTGGGAGCCGCCGATTTTATCGTGCTGGGGCTGGTCGTGGTCCTGAGCACCTATCCGTTCTGGAAATGATGCCCAGCTGAAATTTTAAAATCATCCTGCAAGCAGCTGCTGCCTTAGAAAGGGAGCGGCTGCTTTTTTGAGTAATATAATAATTTTATTGCCTAAAAGAATATAAATTACAGTTGATAAAAATAATAAATATGATAGAATAAAATCAGCAAAGTATATAATAATATCGAACTATTTTAAATGTATGGATAGAAGGTGGCTGCAATGGTACAATCGGGTGATACTCTCGTTTTATCTTTAGCTGAATTACTGGGCGGCAAGCAGGTGGATACCGGAGTCATCGACAGGGCTCTGGCGGAGCTCTGTTCTGCTTTTGATTTTGACGGCGGGCTGATCTATGAATTGGACCAGTACAACCATCTGCATCTGAAAGAACGCTGTCTGCGTAAGGAGCTGCCTTTGCGGGGCAGCTTTCCGATCGACGCGGTCGACGCTGCTTACCGCAGCTATCTGGCGCAGGAAACCTTTGTCTGGCTGGAGGGTGGACAAAAGAACAGTGCGGCTGAGAATGCTTTGCTGGAGCTGTTTGCGGCGCAGTCGCTGGTAGTGGCTTCAGTAGTCGATGAAACGCTGCAGATCTACGGGCTGCTGGTATTTGTACAGCAGTCGGCCCGGCCGGTGCCGCCGGCAGGCACACAGCAGCTGCTGAAGACAGTGCTGTCGATGTTTGGCCGGTATATCGGGGTGCGGGTCTATCAGAACAAGCTGACTTTTGCCAAAAATTCGCTGGAAAGCATTTTGGATAATACAGGTATAGATATTTATGTCAACGATTTCCATACCCATGATATTTTATATGCCAACCGTTCTATGGCGGCCCCGTACGGCGGTATTTCGCAGTTTTTGGGGCGCAAGTGCTGGGAGGTGCTGTTCCCGGGTCAAAACGGGCCTTGTGCTTTCTGCCCGCAGCAAAAGCTGATCGATGAGAACGGCGAACCGACGAAGATCTATTCCTGGGATTATCAGCGGCCTTTCGACGGTTCCTGGTTCAGGGTGTTCAGCGCGGCGTTCCGCTGGGTGGACGGCAGACTGGCCCATGTGGTGAGCAGTGCCGATATCACTGACAATAAGCGTAACGAAGCTTTGGTCGAGTATCTGGCCAATTATGATTCGCTGACGAACCTGCCGAACCGCCGGATGCTGGTGAAGGAGTGCGAGCGCCGGATCGACAAAACGCAGGAGGGCGGCGAAGGTTATCTGCTGTTTTTTGACATCGACGGTTTTAAAAAGATCAACGATACCTTTGGTCACGAAGCGGGGGACGAGTTCTTAGTGCAGCTGGGACAGTTCTTTTCCGGTATCCCGCTGCTGCATGACGCTATTTACCGCAACGGCGGCGATGAGTTCATCGCGATCATCGACGGGGATAAAACGGAAGCCAATATCCGGAATCTGGCCAGCTTTATCCATCGGCGGTTTGCCCAGCCCTGGCGGCTGAAAAGGGGCGAGGTGTTCTGCAATGTCAGTATCGGCGTGGCGCGTTATCCCGAGGACGGGAGGACGGCGGAAGAGCTGCTGCTCAAAGCCGATCAGGCCATGTACAAGGTGAAAAAAGCCGGCGGTAAGGGTGTCCTGTTTGGGTACGAGCTGTAAATCGTAATAAAAAAAGCCTTTATGACTTTGTCATAAAGGCTTTTTTATGCGCAGATCCTGATGATCAGTGGCGGTCAGTCTTGGCTGCCGCCAGGTAAAAGTCCAAAAACAGCTGGGCGGTGGCGCTTAACCGGTCTTTTTTGGACCAGAACAGCGTTTGCTCAAAATACAGTTCATCATCAGCCAGCTGCTGCTGCAGCAACCATTGGGGGAAGTCGTCCCTGCCGCCGGCGGAAACGATGGCGATGCCGCTGCCGTCCTGCACGAAAGCGAGTGCGGCAGTATTGGTGGTAGCGATAAAGCGGATCTTGGGCATGAAGCCGTGCTTGAGGCAGGCTTTGCGCAGCAGGCTGTAGCAGCCGAAGTTACAGCAGACAGGGATATTCTGTAATTGTTTCGGCGTCAGCGGCTGCTGTGGATCAAGGCCGCAGTTTGCCTGCGGACTGTAAACGGCATAAAAATATTCTTTCTGCGTTTTGTGGGCGGCAAACAGCTGCGGTGACGGCAGCGGCGCGTTGGCAAAGGCAAAATCACTGCTGTTTTCCGCAATATGTCTGGTCTGGGCGCTGACGGCTTCTTCCCGGAACTGGAAGCAGATTTCGGGATAGGCGGCCGCAAAGGGACGCAGATAGGTGTTGATGAAAAAGGTGCTTTTGGCAGGCGAAACGCTGAAGCGCAGTGTGCCGGAAGCTTTTTTATTGAAGCTCTGCATATCTAAAAGGATGGTTTCTTCGGTGCGGCAGATCTGGCGGGCCTTGCCCAGGAAGGCTTCCCCGGCTTCGGTCAGGGTCAGCTGGCGTTTGCCGCGCGCAGTCTGGATCAGCTTGTGTTTTGATCTGGGCGCTGAGGGCCGGCTGGGCCAGGGCCAGTTTTTTGGAAGCTGTGGTCAGGTTCCCTGTTTCGGCGACGGTGATAAAATTACGGTAAAATTCAAAATCCATAGCTCACCTCTAAAAAATATAAGAAATTCTTATTATAATAACAAAGAAATAGTATTTTACTTTTTTATACCACCATTCTACAATAAAAATAGTTTGAGAGCAAGAAGGGGATGGGGTTATGTACGGAAGTAAACGCAAGCGCCGCCTGCACAGCGTAGCGGTATTGCTGGGACCGCTAAGCTTCGGCTTGACGATACTGCTGCTGGAATGGTTCTTTGGCTTCAAAGCGGCTGCGGCGCTGGGGACGACGGTCTGGATGGCGCTGTGGTGGATATTGCGGCCGGTCAATATTTCGGTGACGGCGTTCGTGCCGATCGGTGTCAACGCATTGTTTGACCTGATCCCGATGCAGCACGTTATCAGTCAGTATTTTTCTGAGATCATCGTGCTGCTGTTCGGCGCTGATCTGGTCTGCCTGACCTGGGCGACGACGGGGCTCGACAAGCGGCTGGCGATCAAGACCCTGTGCTGTATCGGCACGTCACTGCGGCAGCAGATAGCAGTCTGGCTGCTGGTAGCGACGGTACTGTCCATCTTTCTGCCGAATGTGGTCGTCTGTACGATCCTGGTACCGGTAGCGGTATCCATGCTGCAGTTTATTGGCGAGGAAAACATCAAAAACAGTAAGCTGGCAGTGCCGATCCTGCTGGCGATCGTCTGGGGCGCGGGCATCGGCGGCTTCGGCTCGCCTTTGGGCGGGGCGGCGAACCTGGTGGCGATCAGCTATCTGGAAAAGCTGACAGGACAGGAATTTATGTATATCGACTGGGTGGTGCGTTTTCTGCCGCTTTTGGTACTGGTCATGCTGCTGAATCTGTTTTTCCTGTTCCATTTGCCGGTGCCGGTAAAGCACTTGGCTGGTACCAGCGAATATTTTAAGGAAATGTACGCGCAGCTGGGCACGATCAGGCTGGGCGAAAAAATCAGCCTGGTGCTGTTTGTCGCGGCGACACTGCTGGCTTTTATCCGGCCGCTGTACGCCGGGTGGCTGCCGGCGCTGAAGCCTGCGTATGTCTTTCTGATCATGGGGCTGCTGGCCTTCACCTTCGAGGATGAGGACGGTAAGGCCCTGCTGACCTGGGAATTTGCGGAAAAGGGCGTTATGTGGGGCATGCTGTTTTTATTTGCCGGCGGCCTGGCTTTGGGCAGTCTGGTGACGGAAACCGGCGCGGCCCTGAAAATGGCTGAGGCGATCACGCTGCTGCCGCTGACTGGCGGTCTGGAAACGGTGTTTGCTTTTACGCTGTTTTCGACGGTGCTGACCGAGATTTCCAGTAATACGGCTGCCGCCGCCATTGCTGTGCCTGTAGTGCAGAGTATTGCGCAGGCGTTGGGGCTGAACCCGATCCCGTATTTGTTCGTGGCGATAGTCGCCTTCAACAGCGCCTATGTGCTGCCGGTATCGATCAGGGCTATCCCGGTCAGCTATGGGCTGGACCCGGCCGAGCTGTTTAAAAACGGGCTGCTGCTGTCGCTGTGCAGCGTACTGCTGATCACAGTCGTCGGTTATTTGTTCATCAGGTACTGGCCGTTGTTCTCGACGGTCTGAAAAGGGTCTGTCGCTCCCACTGCTGCATGGCGGTGGGATTTTTTTGTGCGGGCGCTGGCGGCACAAGGTTTGGGAAAGTATGAGCCGGAAAAAGCGTTCACCAAAAACAAGTATTTATTTAATATTACAATTTAAAGATTGCCAGTAAAAATCTTTTAGAATATAATAAAAATAGTAACTTAATATAATGATTATATTTATTATAGATAATAATGGAAAATAGAAGGCAGCTGGCAATGAAAAATAATATCTTATTAAAAACTAATTTACTCGTCAGTGTGATTTTGCTGGTTGGTTTCGCCCTGATCGCGACTTTGAGCTACCGCGCTAATTATAATGCTTCACTGGTGAAGATCAAACAGGTCTCCTCGCTGGCCTCGGAAGGTATTTATTACCGTTTGTCGACGATGCTGACCAAGCCGGTGAATATCTCGCAGACGATGGCGCATGACAGCCTGCTGATCAAGCTGCTGGAGGAAGAGGGCAGCCGTTATCAGGAGGCCGGTTACCAGGAAACGATCAGGAAGTATCTGGATACCTATAAAAATAAGTATGCCTATGATTCGGTGTTCCTGGTTTCGGCGTCCACCAATAATTATTATAATTTCAACGGTCTGGACCGCAATCTTGTCAGGGGCGAGGATGAAAACGTCTGGTATTATAATTTTCTGCAAAGCGGCGAAGAATACAGCCTTAATATCGATAATGATGAAGTTGCTGGTGCGGCCAATAAGATCACTCTGTTTGTAAACTGCAGAATCAGGGATGCGTCCGGCCGGGTGATCGGTGTAGTGGGCGTCGGCGTGAATGTCGATTATATCAAAGGCCTGCTGCAGGAATATGAAAAGGAATACGACGTTGCGACATATCTGATCAATGAAAAAGGCGAGATCGAAGTTTCCAGCCTTTATAACGGTCATAAGACGGCGGACTGGTTCAAGGTCAATGACAGTGAAGATATCCGCAGCGAGATCCTGGAATGGAAAAACGGCAGGACCAACTGGGATATTTGGATGCCGGGCGATGTGCAGAATAACGAAAAAAGCTATCTGGTCGTCCGCTATATCCCCGATCTGTCGTGGTATCTGCTGGTAAAGCAGGATACCGGCGCCTTACTGGCCGAGCTGAATGAAAAGATGCTGGAAACGGTAGTTTTGATTTCGGTGGTGATCCTGCTGATTATTCTGACTATCACTTCGGTGATCAGAAAGTTCAACGTGCGGATGACTAAGCTGCTGGAAGAACGGCAGGAGCTGTTCAAGGAAGCGACCGAGCAGATCTATGATAATATTTATGAATTGAACATCACTAAAAACAGGGCAGCCAGCAAAAAGACTGAGCTGTATTTTGAGGCTATGGGCGCTAAAGACCTGCCCTATGAGGAATTTCTGCAGGCTGTGGCCGACAGGCAGCTGCTGGAAGAATACCGGGCCGGCTATGTGGCGACGTTCAGTATTGAAAACGTGATGCGGCACTTTAAGGCCGGCAATAATTATCTGCAGTATGAATTTATGATCACAGAAAACGGCAGTGATTATTTCTGGATGCGGATCGACGCTTATATTTTTTATTCGGAAGCTGATAAGTCAGTGCATATGTTTACTTATCGTAAAAATATCGACGAGGAGAAACGCAAGGAGCTGGAAACACAAAGAAAGGCTTCCACAGATGAGATGACCGGCGTTTATACGAAAAAGGCGACGGAAAGGATCATCGACGGGGTTTTGTGCGGCAAGCTGCAGGGCAGCTACAGCTTTTTTATCATCGATATTGATAATTTTAAGCAGGCCAATGATCTGCACGGCCATATTTTCGGCGATTATTGTATCCGGGAGTTCGTGGAACGGCTGAAAAAATTCTGCCGTGAGGACGATATCATCGGCCGTATCGGCGGTGACGAGTTCGTGGTTTTCGGGACGATATCGGATGAGGAAGGCGCCCGCCGCAAAGCGGCCCGCCTGTGCCAGAAGCTTGACACTATCTGTGAGGACAGCGGCAGCTGCTGGAAAATGTCTGTCAGCGTAGGGATAGCTTTAGCGCCGCAGCATGGCAGAAGCTTTGCCAAGCTGTATGAAAAAGCAGATAAGGCTTTGTATCAGACAAAGGACAAAGGCAAGAACGGCTATACGGTCTATGAGGAAAAGGAATAAAGCGGAATATAGATAAAAAGCCTGCGTTTCATTAGAAACGCAGGCTTTTTGGATGTGAGGAAAGAATTTTTACGTAAGTTTTTGATATTTACCAGGGGCAGTTGGAATTAGGGCATTCGGTGCGGCCGTCGCCATAATAGCCGCCTCTGTGCTCGCCGCGGTATTCACCTTTATGGTGGCGGTATTTGCGGTGGCCTTCATAGTAATGGCCGCCGCCTGCATGGTAATAACTGCGGAAATGCTCGCGGGCAGCGTCTTTTTCGGCATCACTCATGCTGTCCCATTTGGCGCGTGCTTCTTCACGGGCTTTCTGGCGTTCTTCAGGAGTCATTTTACGCCATTCTTCACGCTGTTTTTCACGTTGTTCAAAGCGTTCTTTTTCTTCGGGCGTCATATTTTTCATGCGTTCTTCACGCCATTTGGAATATTTTTCTTCGTGTGCCTTCTGACGTTCTTCCGGGGTCATTTTTTCCCATTCAGCGCGTCTGGCTTCACGTTCCTTGACCTGCTCGTCAGTCAGCTGCGGACCGGGGTGCATGGGGCTGCCCCAGTGACGGCCGCGTTCCATATGGTAGGGACGGTCGGGATAATTGTCGCCTTCGTCGTGGTGCAGGATCGTGCCGACACGCTCGCGCATGCTGGGTTTGGTATCGGCCTGCTCGGCCGCAAAAGCAGCGGAAGCACACAGGGCGGTGAGGACACCGGCGATAACAAGAGATTTTTTCCAGGAAGTTTTTATCATAACAACATCTCCTTTAAGATTGTGATTTGAGGTTCGTTTGACCTTGTATGCTTATTGTAGAGTAAACTTATGTCAAAATTATGACGATTTACAGACTTTTTTCTGACATTTTTATTTTAGCATGTTTGGCAGGAAGAAAGCAATTTAGCTCTTTTCAAGGAATGCCTACATATTTTTCCATGCATTTTTCCAGAAGCAGCTGCGCCTGGCAGCAGGCTTTACGGGTCAATGGAAAATATTTTTGAATTATGTAAATAAAGTAATTGATAATTAAAATCAATTTAGACTTGTTTTTATAAAGAGAGTAGTGTATAATCAAATCAAAGGTTAGCCAGAGCTAACCAAAACGAAAATAAACTGCGATGAGCCAAAGCTTTTGGCCAAAGGAGGATCTATATGTATAAACAATATCAGCTGCCTTATGCTTATGAGGCATTAGAACCGCATATCGACGCATTGACGATGGAAACACATTATTCCAAGCATCATGCGGCGTATACTAAAAACCTGAATGACACAGCCGAAAAAGCCGGCGTGGCAGGACGGGACATCACCGAGCTGCTGGCAAACCTGGACAGTATCGCTGACAGCGGTCTGCGTAAAGCTATCAGAAACAACGGCGGCGGTTATTATAACCACAACCTGTATTTTTCGACTATCAGTCCTGACGGCGGCGGTGAACCGGAAGGCGCGCTGGCGCAGGCACTGACCAGAGAATTCGGCGGCTTTGCCGCTTTTAAGGAACAGCTCAGCGCGCTGGCGTTAGGGCAGTTCGGTTCAGGATGGGCCTGGCTGTCTGCGGCTGCCGGCGGCAAACTGCTGCTGTCTGCCAGCCCGAACCAGGACAACCCGATCATCGAAGGCAGCAGTTTCGTGCCGATCCTGGGCATCGATGTCTGGGAACACGCTTACTACCTGAAATATAAAAATCTGCGCGCCGATTATGTGCAGGCTTTCTATAATGTTATCGACTGGAAAGCGGTAGCGGCTAATTACGAGCAGGTCCAAAACGGCTGATTATTCGGTCGATACTGAAAATAACAGAATTTATAAATCTTGAGGAGGAATCTATCATGTCTAAAAAATTATATGAAAAAATGAATCTTTATCTTGCCAATCAGGAAGTCGCTTATATCAAGCTCCATAATCTGCACTGGTATGTGAAGGGGCGCAGCTTCTTCACTCTGCATGCAAAGCTTGAGGAGCTGTATGACCAGACTGCCGAGATCATCGACGCGGTAGCTGAACGGCTTCTGGCAGTTGGTCAGGCGCCGGTCGCCAATATGAAAGAGGCTTTGGAGCTGGCGACGATCAAGGAACTGGCAGATAAGCCGATTTCTTCGGAAGAAACTGTGCAGGGGCTGATCGCCGATGTGGAATACTGGATCAGGGATACCAAAGAGATCGTGGAGCTGGCAGATGCTGCCGGCGACGGTGTGACTGCGGACCAGTTCAATGATTATTTAGGGGAATATCAAAAACTGCTGTGGATGCTCAAATCCTACATTGCCTGAAACTGAACGGATAAACTGCAACCCTCGCTGCCATAAGGCGGCGGGGGTTTTTCTATGCCCGCAGATAAATTTTGCGGATAAACATTTTTTTGACACATCTTTGTGTTATATTGATTGCAGACAAGTGCGGACCTTATAATATACTTACAGGGAGCTGAGCTGTGCGGAGAATAATTTATCCCCGTACGCCAAAATAAGTATATAATGGTAATAATACATTTACGAGGTGCAGCGATGAATAAAATTTTGATTGCTGAGGTTAACCGACATTGCACTACATCACCAGTTACTATCAAA